>TARA_R110001606_G_scaffold121576_1_pt1 | contig 48871 bp, 30 predicted proteins | sample TARA_R110001606 | Tara Oceans TARA_R110001606 (sample SAMEA4398315) | marine metagenome | biome: Polar Biome; feature: [SRF] surface water layer (ENVO:00010504); material: water (ENVO:00002006), including particulate matter (ENVO:01000060) such as... | depth 5 m
CTGGCCATGTTAATATCATGTCATTGCCAGATGTATCTGTAATCACCAATTTATCTTTGAATTCAGACATTTTTGAATTTAACTCTTCAATAGAATCAGCTACGACATACATGCGTGAGAAAACTTGTCTCTCCGTGCCTAACCATTCTTTTCTAATGCTATCACCTTCTTTAAATCTATCTAAAACAAAAATCACGTTTTTATCTTCTTTAATTTCAGATAATCCTTCAATAGAGTTAATTGTTCCTTCTTTTAAAAGAACCCAAATAGTACATGCTTTTTTACCTCTAAACATAAAATCGTTCTTTTCAGGGAAATCATCTTCGCCTAGAACGCCCGTAAAGGCAAAATTGATTAGCATTTTTCTATGATCAAAACCATTAATATGTGCTAAATGAATATGTGGTGCTTCACCCTGTAATCGAAATCCGGGATCATAGGCATAAAAAACGTCATTTTCTACGAAGAACTGAAGGTTAAGTACACCATTTTGAATATTTAGTTTTTTGAAAAAATCACTAAGTTTCGGGTGTATTTTTTTAACAAATAAATCTGTGTTTTTTGAAGGATAAATTGCTCCGATACCGACCGGACTAAAATCTCCTTGTATCTTAGTTGTTATTCTATCATAAGTAGCCGAAAGATATGGAATGCCGTTTCTAAACGTGTAATAAACTGCCATATCATCACATTCCATGTATTTTTCTACAAGAACGACACCTTTTTTAGAGAAGTTTAATGCAGTTTTTACAGATTCTTGAAAATCTCTATCATCTCTACAAATTTTCATACCAACACCACCACCATTGTCAACCGGTTTAATCATTAAAGGGTAGGCAATATTTTCTGGTTTTTCTATACTTAAACTATTATTAAGATAGGTGCCAGGTATGTCTTGTATATTGAATTTTTCACAATATCTTTTAAAACCGTCCTTACTACAAAAAGCTTCAATTGCTTCTTTATTAGCATAAGTAGGCATATTTAGCTTTTCGCAAATTTCTCCATAAGGTTTAACTAAAATATCAGCTACACCTACCAAAACGGCGTCCACCTTTAGGTCTTTTGCTAGTTGAACTATTTTGTCAACCTCAAAACCATCAATGTCATAAGTTTCAGATGCATTCTTTTTTGCTGGTGCATCAGGGTTAGGGTCAACAACTATAGTGTAAATGCCCATTGAAATTGCTATATCAACTAGAATTGCTGTTTCAGGATTTCCTCCTAATATTATAAGTTTTTTCATAGGTAAAACCTTATTTTTTATATAATCGTAATTATAATGATGTTAATATATTTCAATAAAATTTAATTTTTTTGAAATATAAAATTATTATCAAACCCTAATTGAAGTAGTAGTTTGCTGATTTCGTTTATATCAGTATTGATTTTTACTATTTTTTTCTGATTGACACCTACTAAACTCAACTCTTTTTTAATATCGTTATAATATGTTGGGTTTATAGTTGCAATAATTAAATAATCATAGTCTGAATTTGAAATAGAACTAATAGGTTTTACAAAATTTTCACCAATATTCAATTCATGATAATCAATATCTATCCATTCAATAACATTAAAAAAATTGTTTTTAATGTTAGTTGAAAGTATATGTTGACCAAAAGACCCAGAACTATATATGATTACTTTACATTTGGATTTAACATCTAAAAAAGGATTAAAAATTAACTTCCCTTCTTCATCATAAATTAAACCCCCGGATCTAACTAATATTTGGGAGTACAGATAATAGGTAATCTGTTCTTTAATATTTTTATCATCTAATGAATTTTGCAATTTAGTTTGTAAGTAATTCATCAGCAATCCTAATCTATAATATTCAATTTTAGGATTCTCTACAGATTTTACAATAGAATCATGTCGTTGCCTATAATAATAAAGAGGTGTACTACTTATTACAAGACTCTTAGCTATCGTCAAATAAGAGAAGGTAATTGCAGCATCTTCTCCCATAACAATTTCATTTGGAACATCAAAAAGAACTGTAGAAAGCAAATCTCTTTTAAAAAGCTTGTTCCAAACATATGTTGATATTCCATGTTCACAGAACTCCCCATTGTATATGGCATTCGGTAGAATTAAGGATTTCAGCTCACTTTCATTATAAACCCCAACCATTTTTGGTTTTATTGTTTCTATTTTTCCGTCAAATTCTCTAAAATGACCGGTTACAACAAGATCAGCATCATTGGCTTCAGCAAGGTTATATAAAATGTCTAGATAAAACTTATCTACCCAATCATCCCCATCTACAAATGTTACATAGGTGCCAATAGCGTTTTTTAAACCTTCTTTTCTTGCACTTACAAGACCACCATTTTTTTTATGAATAACTTTAATCCGGGAGTCTGTTTGTGCAAAATCATCACAAATTTTAGGACAGTTATCAGGACTGCCATCATCTACCAATATTAACTCAAAGTCCAAAAAGGATTGATTTAATAGGCTGTCAATACATTTAGGTAAATATTTTTCTATTCGAAAAATTGGAACGATTACACTAATTTTAACAGTGCTCATAGATTTAAATTTTATTTAATTCAAGGTAGAACAAACCACCACCGTAAATATCATTTTTAGATTCAGATTTTGCAGTTGTAACATATAAGTTAGAGTGGTTGTCAAAACAGCAAGAGGTTACATTATTACAGGGAAGTTTTAGTTCTCTAAGTTTTAATCCATTTATTGGATTCCATTGAGAAATACATCCGCCTCCCCATTCGGCAATCCATAACATTCCCTTATTATCAATACACATTCCGTCTGGACTTCCAGTACCTATTAGTTCAATAATGTATGATTCAAATTTTAATTCTCCAGTTCTTAGGTCATAAGAATATTTAGCCACCTTTTTAGTCGGTGTATCAATAAAATAGAGATATTTATTATTTAAAGAGAAAGCTAAACCATTAGAAATAGTTGTATTGTCTATAATTATTTTAGACTCTCCTTTATAGTAAGAAAAAACCTTGCCTACATCTTTTTTAACTTCGGGATACCCCATAGTTCCTATAATAATTCTTCCTATTGCATCTTTTATTCCGTCATTATATCTAATTAAATCATCTATGCCTAATTGAAATACAAATTTCTTTTCTAACGTATTAAAATCAATTTCGAAAAAACCGTTTTTAGATGCAACTAAGATTTTTTTATATCCATGTAAATAAATACAACTAACAGGGGAGTCGAGTTTTATACTTAGAAACTCTTTAGTATGTGTATTATAAAAATAAACTAGGTAGTCTAAAATGGATACAAAATAAAGATGATTATTCTCTTTATCGAATACAGGACCCTCTAAAAGTTCAGAATTAGAATGAAATATCAATGAATTAATCATAAGACAACTATATATATTCTCCTCCAGTAATTCTCATAATTGAGCCAGTAGTCATTGCTGACTGATCTGATATAAAATACATTACTGCTGGTACTGGGTCAAAGGTATTTAACATTCGCCCCATGGGTAAAATAGCAGAAGCCTTTTGCTGTAATTCCTTTTCACTTACGCCTTCGTTCTTTCGCAACTCAAGTTCACCTTCTGTATTTGTCCAGCCCATTACCAAATAGTTGGACCTAATTCCATATTTTGCATAATGATGGGCAATATGAGTTGATAAAGTATTTAGCGAACTTTTAGTTAACGCATATGCAGCTCTATCTATTTCACCATAATCCATATGTGCAGAACCAAAGAAAATAATAGAACCAGATTTATGCTCCTTCATTGATTTTAGAACATGTTTTAAGAGGAAATAGGGAGCTTTTAGATTGATGTTGAACACACTATCAAAAACTTCTTCTTCCGTGTCTAATATTGAAGAGACAGGTGTAATTCCAGCATACAAAATTAAAGAGTCTATTTTATTAAAACGCTTAATAGTTTCAAGGTAAAAATTCTCAATTTCATCTATATTATTAAGGTCTAATTCATGAAAATAGAGCTTACTTTTTGCATTTAAAGATTTAATAAGTTGATCTGCTATCGTAGTATCTCTACCACTGAAGGCAACATTGTATCCTTTTTCAATACAGGATTTCAATATTTCTTTACCAACACCTTTGGCACCCCCTAAAATCATTACTGTTTTCATTTTCACAATTTACTATGCGATAGTATAACGTGACCTATACAGGTATTATTATTAGGTCAACCTGATAAAGCTATAGATTAGATTTTTCATTTCCAACGAACCTTTCCATAGTGGTATTATCCGATGCAGAAATGTCAGCTCTTTTAATTACTTTTTGTAGTGTCATAAAGTATATTTTCATGTCAAGTGCAAAGGAAATATGATTTACATACCAGACATCGTATTCAAATTTTTTATCCCAAGAAATAGTATTTCTACCATTAACTTGAGCCCAACCTGTTATTCCGGGTTTAACTAAATGGCGTTTGTTTTGTTCTTCACTGTATAAAGGTAGGTAAGAGACCAATAATGGTCTAGGTCCTATAAGGCTCATATCGCCTTTTAATACATTCCATAGTTGTGGTAACTCATCCAAAGAACTTTTACGAACAAAGTTGCCGAATGTGGTAATACGTTCCACGTCTGGTAAAAGTTTCCCATCAGAGCCTTTTTTATCATTCATGGATTTAAATTTCACAATCTTAAAAATTCGTCCATTTTTACCTGGTCTTTGTTGATGAAAAAAAGGTTTTCCTTGATTAGCCAAATAGAGTATCAAGGTAATGGTTATTAATAGTGGTAAGGCAAGTACTAATGCCGTAAATGAAACGATAATATCTAAGGAACGCTTGATTAAAGGATACATGTTATTATTTTTTTTCTAAAAAATCTTCTACGACTGTTGTAAATTGAGCACAAAGGATAGATTTATCGTACGTGCTTTCGGCTAACTTTCTTGCGTTTTCACCCATCAGCACTAGTTCTTCTGGATTATTTTTTAGATAAAGAATTTTATTTACAAAATTTTCTGGCGACTCAGGATCTACGTAAACGCCGCAATGATTTGTTTCCACCATAGTTTTCGTCCATCCTTTTGAATTTACTATAATAGGTTTACCGGCAGATAAAGAATCGAATAATTTATTGGGCGAATTGGTATATAAAATAGGGATATTAGCAAAAGTCACTAAAGAAGCATCACAAAAATTCACTAATTCAGAAGCTTCCTCAACTCCAAAACGACCTAGAAACTGAACATTATCAAGCTTATGTATTTTGCAGTATTCTAAGAATGATTCTATCATAGAGCCGTATCCGATGAAGATAAAATCAATATCTGTATGGTTTTTTAGTAATTTTGCGGTTTCTAATATGTAATCAATACCATTAGAAAGACCCATGGAGCCAAAGTAAACTAACTTAAAATTATTTTTTTTAAGCCCATATTTATTCAATAGCTCTAAATTATGCTTACGAGGAAAGAAGTGATCTATTTTGGACATGTTGGGAATCATGGTCACCTTACTTTGTTCAATCCCGGTTTGTAGTACTCCTTCTTCCATGCCAGGTGAAAGAGCAACAATATGTTTAGCATTTTTATAGATGCTTTTTTCTAACCATAATGCAGTATTTCTAAGGAACCAATTATTTAGCGCTCCCATTTGTATAGGCACCTCTGGCCAAAGGTCTCGTACTTCAAAAATGTAAGGTATACCTTTTAATTTTTTTAAGAACAATGCTGGAATTCCTATGGTTAGTGGGGTAGACGTGGCAATGACCATGTCAACATTTTTTTGCTTCAAAGCCATCATGGTACTTTTTAACATAAAACCAAGGTACGCCTGAAGTCTTCCTAGAAAACCCATTTTTTGATCGTAATAAGCTTTCAAATAAATCACCGATATACCATCTATACTCTTTTTTGAACTTTTCTCTTCTTTATTTCGAGTACTAGTAATCATAATTACTTCATGACCATTCTTAATTAGTTCTTGACTAATCCAATAAGAACGGGTGCTACCACCGTCTTCTAGTGTGTTAAAATATTGGTGGATATAAAGGATTTTCATTGAATATTGTTTGATATGTTTAGTTTTTCAGTAAGATATAAAATCCTTAAGCTTAAATAAAATAGCTCTATTAATAAATAATTTATGAACGCTTATTTTCCGTGTCTTGCTTTCAAATATACTTTAGGAAATAAAACTTTTAACCAACCCATAGCATAGAACATAGGGTAGCGATATGGAAAAAATTTGCGCATAAAAAGTAATCTTGATTTGAATGCAATCCCTGTGGGGCTATATAAATGTTTTAACCGCTCTTCAAAAGTCATTAAATGAAAACTATGATAGAGTCCTTTGGTATCCCTTTCGCAGAAACCACAATAATTAGGCATGACCAATACAGGAATATTGTTCTTTTTACACTTCAATGTATAATCGTAATCAGCAATACCATGAACATAACCTTCTGATAAAATACCTACCTTATCTACTACATCACTAGCTACATACATTATGTTGGCATTACCCAAATCACATTGCTGAAAGTCTCCGTTCGGTTGTAAAATTGTAAATTGATATAATAATCTGTTTGTTAGTACTGCACCACCGTAGGTGAGCTTATCTGTTTCTGGATCTTTGGTAGAGCCAATGTAAACCCCTTTTGTCTTGAATGTCTTTAACGCATATGCATCTGTAAGAATTATATCATCAAAAATGTTTTTACAGATAAACGTATCATCATTCAATAAAAGATATCCGGTATATTTTTTTTTTATCGCTTCTTTCCATGAATTAATCATTCCACCGGCCCAAAATAGATTTCCGTTTCCTTGAAGAACATTGACTTCAGGAAATTCTTGTTTTATAGCCTCTGAGGTGCCGTCAGTAGAACCATCATCTGTTAAATAGATTGTAATTTGCAAGGATTTTTTAAGGGTAGACCAAGCCTCGTTGATGGATGCTAAGGACTTTAAGGTTTTGGCTTTTCTATTGTGGGATGTATATAAAACTGCAATATGAGTCATTAATAATATAATATTAAGAGATATTCTAACAAACGAATAATATGAAAAGTTAGTATTGAAACGATTAAAAATATTAACTTTTCACTCTATTAAATATTTATATAGAACAAATTGGATTGAAGTACCTATTTTAAAATCAAAAAATGCTTGTCTCAGTACAGATGCTCACTTCCATTTCATTAAGAACAAAATTAATATTATAATTTTGTAGATTGTCCGTTTTTAGTTCAAATCTATTAGTAATAGGTAAAGTAACATAACACTTCTTAATGAAGTTGATTTGCTAATATACAGCCCTAATTAATTACTTTAAATGTCACATATCGAGATTGAATTATACTATAGATAGGGTTTGGTTGCGTTCTTAAAATCGGGTTCTTTTGATAATTTTAAATGCTATCTCAAGTACGCTAAACATTATATATTCTATATAAGAGGTGAGAATTTTTAATCAGAATTGAATGCTTATAATTATGATTAAATAGTATAATAAATTGTTCACACGCTCTATTTCATATTAGGCGTATAGTAGGTGTTTACTTCATGTTCTATACTTTTAAAAAAGAAGAGGAAGTAAAATAAATAAAGTAAATTTACGTTTTAATTCCTAGGAAAATTTACTGATTCCAAATGAAGATATTACATTTAAATTCCTATTATATTGACAATCATTTATATGCGCAATTATATTCCAAACTTAATGGTAGTGTTGAACAACGCGTGTATATTCCCATCAAAATGGATCGTGAGCCAGAGAATGAGGTTCACTTAATGCAAACTGAACTAATTTTTGACAAAATAATCACACCCATTCACAAATTCAATTATTTTGGAAAGATTAAAAAAATTTTTAAATCTATAATTTCCAAAGGCTTTGTTAATGAAATTGATTTTGTACATGCGCACAATCTATTCACCGATGGTGCTATTGCCTATAAGTTGAGGAAAACATATAATATTAATTATATTGTTGCTGTTAGAACTACAGATATAGAGTTGCAATATCGATTCATGTGGCACCGTAGGCCATTTATTCACCGAGTACTTCAAGCTGCAGACAGTGTTATTTTTATCTCGAATATTTATCGTGATAAATTATTAGCCATGATGCCAAAATCTTTGGTTACCAAAATAGCGCACAAGGTAAAGGTGATTCCTAATGGAATAGATGATATGTGGCTAGACCAGCTTCAAAAACCTTCAGGAAAATTATCCGTTCCTGATGTGAAACTACTGTATGTAGGCCAAATTATAGAACGAAAAAATGTTTTACTCCTTATTGAGGCCGTAAAACGTCTTAATGCGGGTAGTGAATTTCAATATTCGCTAACCATAGTTGGGCCCGAAGGTAAATCGGAACCAGATTATTTTAAAAATTTTTTAGAACGGATAGAACCACTTTCCTGGGTAAATTATCAAGGAAAAATTAAACCGGGAGAAGCACTTTTGCAAGCTTACAGAGCATGCGATATTTTTGTTATGCCATCTAAATTTGAATTATTTGGACTAGTGTACATTGAGGCCTTGTCTCAAGGAAAACCTGTACTATATTCTAAAGGCGAAGGAATAGACGGTTTTTTAACTAATTATAAGGCAGGAAAAGCGGTAGATCCAGATAATGCCGATGCTATTGCAAACGGCATCAAGGAAATCGTTAAAAATTATAAAGATTATACTGATTTTGATGAAATTGTGTTGCCATTTAATTGGGATACCATTGCATCGGTTTACAGAAAATTATACATAAAAAAATGAATAAAATTGAAAAGATGGTGTACGATGTGGTTAAGAAAAACCAACACCTAAAGGCTGCTATTAGAAATACATACCAAAAAGTTTTTGACCTACTTCCAGACAAAAAAAATTATTCCAAAAACCCGATTGTAGCCAAAGAAGGATATTTTTTTGGATTTCATGACATTAGCCCTTTTTCACACGACGATACTAAACTTCTGGGCAATCAACTCACCATTCCGTTCCGCATGAATACAGCGGAGGATGTATTGAACGTAGGTTATTTTGAACATGTTGATGGGCAATTAGGGGACTATATCCAAGTAGGACATACTTATGCCTGGAACTATCATAAAGGATGTAGGTTACAATGGGTTGGTAAGGATAAATTGATTTATAATGCCGTGTTGGAAGAAAATAAATTGGGTGCTAAAGTTTATAATATTGAAACAAAGCAGGAAACGGATATTCCCTTTCCCATTGATCACATATCCCATGATGGTGCGTATGCATCTACCTTTAATTATGGTAGGTTGGAACGCTACATGCCAGGATACGGTTATGCCGGTATTACGCAAGTTGACCACTACAACACGGAGAAAATGCCTGAGCGCACAGGTCTTTTTATTGGAAATCTAGAAACCGGACAAAAGGAAATGTTGATAAGTCTAATGGAACTTACCCAAGTAGGGGAGTTGGCAGAGGGTTTTGAGGAGTGTTTCCATTATGTTACCCATTCTTTGTTTTCTTCAGATGATCGCTATATTTCTTTTCTACATCGTTGGGTAGACGAGTTCGATACGTTTAACAGACATTCGAGACTTGTAAGCTATGATCGGCAGGAAAAAAAATGTTATGTAGCCCCTACCAATGATATGGTGTCACATTATGTTTGGAATGATCAAAATCAAATTGTTGCGTTCTGTCGTATTGGTGATACAGATTGTCATGTGCTGTTCAAAGAACCAACCCTTCAAGACTATGAGATTATAGCCTATCCACGTTTAAATTCAGACGGTCACCAAAGCTTTATTACATCTAGTTCATTTGTAACCGATACTTACCCTGATCGGTCTAGAATGGCCAACCTTTATAAAGTAGATGCTACTACGAACGAAGTCGAGCATCTTGCCTCCTTAAAATCGTTTAAGCAGTTTCAGTCTCAAACTCTTAAGCATTGGTGTTGTGATTTTCATCCCCGTATGAATCGTAAAGGTGATATCGTCTGCTTCGATTCCGTACATACCGGCCAAAGAGCACTTTGTATTATGAAGATTGATTAAGTATATAGGTTAATGGGTCTCAGTAAAATTTGCTAGCAATCAACAATTACATTTTTTTATTTAAATACGATACAATTTTATTGGCAATGCGTTCATTCCCTTCCCTTTTATAATGGCCATCGGAGAAGCGTTGGGATTTATCAATAGCTATCTCTATTAGGTCTTGAGTGATTCCTTTATCTATTAGTGTTGAAGCGGCTAAATTATCATGTAATATATAAACGATATTAGCCGTGTTTTTGCGTATTAAACTATAATTAGGTTCACTATATAGTTTAGGACCATCAATTTTACTTTGTATTAGATTAATAAAGGTGGATGAAGAACTTTCAAACGAGTTGTTATTATCTTGGTAAGATAAATCGTTTGTTCCGGTAAGGACTATAAATACCTTTTTTAAAGATTTTTGATTGTATTCTTCATATATTTTGTAATAGTCATGAATATTCCCTCCTGCTTTTCCAAAATTATATACTGTAGCAGATTCTAACTTTTCATCTAATAAATAGGCAATGGAATTATAGGTACCAACTACTGTTGAGTTTACAAAGGAGTCACCTATGATAGCATAGTTTTGCGAATTGTCTTTGCCTATAAAATCTGAGTGAGAATAGTATCCTATGTTGTTTTTATGGTTTTCAATGGGTTCTCCATCAGGATTTAAGACAGTTTTATCTTTTTCAGACCCTTTAACGATATTCTTAGAGAAACTAGCAAAACTACGTAGACTGAATATTGATGGGCTCTTACCATAAAATACTTCTATTGTAAGAATAAGTATAACTGAATAGCCTGCGGTTTTTATCAAAAAATTTTTCATACCTGTTGTAAATTAATTACTTGATTAGGTGTTATTATTTAAATAATATTTAAAATTGAAAATAAATAAAGTCAGTTTGAACCAATCCAAAGAAGCGTACAACTTGAAATGCAATAAACATATAAAAGAGTAAGCGTACCACAAAATGTTTAGAAATAGTGGACAGACGTTCATCACCACGAAGCCCCCATTCTAGAGCCATTAAAATTAGAACATAACCTACACCCTGTAATTTGGACTGAGGTAATTCCAGATCCGTAAACATTTTTGAGATATAGTTTACTGCAGCTAAAAGATTGTCGCTTCTAAAAAATACCCAGGCCAATGTTACAAAAAAGAAAGTGCTCCCCATCTGAAATATCTCTTTAATCGAAGGTAAGTAAGTGCTTTCAGCTACGCCATTACTTAGGTATTTTCTATTGGTATTAAAGATAAATGAAGGAATATAGAGTAGCGCGTGAATTAATCCCCAAATTATAAAAGTCCAATTGGCTCCATGCCAAAAACCACTCACGATAAAGATGATAAAAATATTCTTTAAAGAAGCCTATTTTCCATCTCTAGAACCCCCCAAGTGTATATAAAGGTAGTCCCTAAACCAAGTGGAGAGTGAAATGTGCCACCTTCTCCAGAATTCTCCGATATTTCTTGAAAAATATGGAAATTTAAAGTTGGACATCAATTCAAATCCAAAGAGCTTTGATACTCCGATGGCAATATCCGAATAGCCGCTAAAATCAAAATAAATCTGGATAGCAAAGTATACAGCTCCCAACCATAGTGTTCCACCGTCATATTCCGTATAATCTGCAAAGATATCATTCACGTAGGGTGCCAAAGAATCAGCTATTACAACTTTTTTAAAAAGACCCCAAAGAATTAATCGTAAACCCTGAACACCCTGTTCGTAGTTAAAGGTCCTCTTTTTTAAGATTTGGGGCAAGAGGTTGGTTGCCCTTTCAATCGGGCCTGCCACCAATTGAGGAAAAAAGGAAACAAACGAAGCAAAAGAAATAAAATCTGCTGTTGGTTTTAGGTTTCTACGGTAGACATCTATGGTATATGACATGGTCTGGAAGGTATAGAACGAAATACCTACAGGTAATACAATCTGTAATGTCCAAGTATGCTCCATTTCAAAACCGGCGGTTTGGAAAGCATTCACCCAAGAGTCTACAAAGAAGTTATAATATTTAAAAAAACCCAACATACCCAAATTAAAAACCATGCTTGCCCCTAGTACTCGTTTGCGTTTTCGCTCTGTATCGCTTTTCACCATTTGTAACGCAATGAAATAGTCTATTTTGGTAGAAAGAAAAATCAAGGATAGATACCGGTAGTCCCACCAATCGTATAACACATACGAACTTACTAAAACGAGTAGGTTTTGGTATTTTAGGTTTTTAGGGAATTTAAACCAATAAAGAAAAAAAGTAGTGGGGAGAAATCAGATGTTTTCTATAGTATTTAATAGCATATTGGTCTATTAATTTTCTTAGGGAATTAATGTCAAATAACTAAAAAGGAAATAGCATATTTACCAAATAATACCTTTTGATGTTACTTTTTTATTTGGTTATGGATTTCATTGCATAAAACATAAAAACTATTTTTAATTTTTTAAATCCATTTTAAGCTTGTTGTCTATAGGGGCTTTGTTTGGGTTTACTTTAAAAATCTTTTTCAAGAAAGAACCACCTTTAATCTCTACATATTTATATGTGAAATAGCTGTAAATGATAATAAAAACTAGAGTCAAAACTAATAAACTTATTTCTGAAAACACATTTTGTGGAATCTTTAGTATTCCAAAGGCTATTTTTGGAACTACTAAAACTATTATTGCGTGATTCAAGTAAACTGAATATGAAATATCACCTAAAAATACCAAAGGTTTTGAACTCAATAGTTTACTTAAAATACCATTGGTCTTTAGCAAAATCCAAATTGAAATTCCATAAAATATGGGAATTACTGCCAGACCGAACATTTGTTGCTCAAAACCTGTCAACTTTCTATTTAAAATATAAAAGATTAACAGTAGTGTAATAGGTATGGTCAATTCAAACCAATTTGAAATTTTTATTTTATAGACTGACAACAACCATACAAAATAGCCCATATTAAAGGATATTAAACCTCGAACAAAACCATAGTCACCGGTGTTAAAAAATTTTCCGTGAATTATAATAAAAATTGAACAAATTAAAATTATCAGTGCCAATAATATATTTTTTCTTTTTCCAAAAACCAATATGGAGGTTAGTCCAAATACAATATAAGACACCATTTCAGAGGAGATGGACCAGGCGACACCATTCATTCCGGCGGTCTTTCCTAAAATTGGGGTGGAATTGGTAAACATTAGTGTGTCTGCATATCTTTGTAATAAAACAGAAACAGAATCAACATTTTTAACTAAGTGGGGAAAAGTAAAATTACCTATTAAATCGAAAAATAAAGCAATTGTGGTTGTTAATAAGAGTAATGGAAAGAGCCTTATAAATCTTTTTTTAATGTAAACTATAAATTCTGGAAAAGCTTTAATAGAATTATAGTTATAGGCAATTACATAGCCGGACAAAACAAAGAAGAAGTCTACAAAAGTATAGGAAGATCTGATGAAGAATACATGTCTTAAAAATTCTGGTAGAAAAGCCTCGCGATAATGGAAAAGAACAATCATAAGACTAAATATTCCTCTTAAGCCATCTAATTTATGTATCCTCATTTGTAAAATTTAAAAAACTAAAATTAGAATAATTTATGATTTACTAAATGGAAATTAGTTGAGAACTTAAAAACCTTAGTTGAATTACCAAAATTAATAAGGATTGTTAGCTTTACTCAATGTTTAAAATCTATAGGGCTTAAATTAATTTGGGGACATTTTTTCGATTTTCAAAAAAAACAGTCATTATTCTAAACCATAAATACTAATTAACTAAGGAGATAATATCTTTTGTTGGTTTTAAGTTTTTACGGTAGACATCTATAGTATAAGACATGACTTGAATGTACAACGAAATACCTACAGGTAATACAATCTGTTAAGTCCAAGTATGCTCCATTTTAAAACCTGCGATTTGGAAAGCATATGCATTAAAAGTCTACAAAATAGCTATAATTTTTAAAAGAAAACCTACATGCCTAAATTAATAATAGTGCTTGCCCATAGTAGCCGTTTGCTTTTTTGCTCCACATTACTTTTATCCAACTGTATTGCAATAAAACAGTCTATTACGGTAAAAAGAAAAATCTAGGATAGAAATCTATAGTCCTACCAACCATAAAACACATAGGAACTAACTAGGATTAGTAAGTTCTGAAGTTTCAAAGTTTTATTAACAACAAAGCAATAAAGAACAAAAACAGTGGGGAGAAATATGAAAATTCTATAGTATTGAATAGCATGTTGGTTTATTAATTTTCTATGGGAATTTATGTCAAAATAACTAAAAAGGAAATATCATATTTACTAAATAATACCATTTGATCTTACTTTTTTAAATCCATTTTAAGCTTGTTGTCTATAGGGGCATTATTTGGGTTTACTTTAAAAATCGTTTTAAATAAGAACCATTTTTAATCTCTACAAATTTATATGAGAAATAGCTGTAAATTATAATAAAAGCTAAAGTCAAAATCAATAAACTTATTTCTGAAAACACATTTATGGAATTTTTGGTATACCTAAGGCTATTTTTGGAACCACTAAAACTATTAGGTAACCAGTATTTTAAATTTAAATGTAGTATTTATTGTATAATTTTAAAATTAAAATTCAGAACAATCAGAAATATATGGATAATCTAAAATTTAGAAGGCAGTTCTTATTATCTCCAAAGCCGGCAGAGGAATTGACCAATTGGCAAGTTAGAAAGTTTGGAAATAGTTACTTACATGTTCATCCCGATTTAGAATTAAATTATGTTGAAAGTGGAAATAAAACATTAATCCTTTTAGGATACTGGCTTAGTCCACATTTCTGTGAAAAGACCAATAAAGATCTTTTGGAGGAAATAACTAAACTAGAGACAAATGAAAAGGTTTTTATTGAATTTCTGAACAAACTTGTAGGTCGTTTTGTTTTGATGATTAAAATCAATGATACGTTTAAGGTATTTCATGATGCATGTGGTCTTAGAACCGTTTATTATAGTGTTAATAATGATGGATTGCATTTAGCGTCACAACCAGAACTTTTTAAGTTGATTTTTACTTTAGAAGGTAATAAAGAACGTGAAGAATATTTTAATTCTGATTATGTAAAAAAAACGAAAGAACACTGGCTACCTTGTGGTATCACATTATTTAATTCTGTTAGTCAATTATTGCCAAACTTTTATTACAATTCAAACTCTAATAATCAAATTAGATACTGGCCAACTCCTAATCAACAGATTAAGACTAGAACACCTGAAGACGGTGCAAAAGCAATGGTTGATTTAATGGATAAGACCATGAAGTGCGCTAATGTTCGTTTTGATATCGCTTTAGCGATGACTGCGGGCTTGGATTCAAGACTCTTGTTGAGCGCTACAAAAAAAATTGCTAAGGAAATCTTTTTTTATACATTAAAATATAGAGACCTAACCATAAATTCAGCAGATATTCGAATCCCAAGAATTGTGCTCACAAGGCTTGGCTTTAAGCATAACGTAATCGATTGTACAGAAAAAGCAGAAAATAAATTTTTAGAACGCTACCAAAATAACACATCAAATTCGCATCTTGATGATTGGGGTACAATAGCAAGCGGCATTCACAAAGGCTTCCCGAAAAATCGTGTTGCATTAAGGGGTAACTGTGTTGAAATTGGTAGATCGGCTTATTTTCAAAAGCTGATATTAAATGGGGATATAACACCAGATCAATTAATAGGTATTGTACCGGGTTGGAGGGATTTAAGCTTTTTAAATGAATATTTGTCAAAATGGTTGAAAGAAGTAAAACAATTTGAAAAGCTCGGTTACGATATTAGGGACTTATTTTATATGGAGCATAGGGTTGGTAGTTGGCAGGCACAGAGCCAATTAGAATGGGATATAGCACAAGAGATTTTTATACCTTTTAATAATAGGGAAATCATCGAAGTAATGTTAAGTGTGGATTCCCAATACAGAAATAAACAAAACTATTCCTTTTTTACGGAGGCTATAAATCTATTATGGCCTGAGGTATTATCCGAACCTATTAATCCAATATCTACGAAGGATAAATTGAGAGGGTTTATTAAGTCCATTTTAACATCATTGGGACTTTTTAAAATGATTAAAAAATTAATGTAAAATTTTTAACGGAAGCTAGATAAAGTAGACAAGACTAGTATGCTTTTTATTCATTACTTTTCAAATAGGCATTGATTATTCCTTGGAATAGGCAATACAGAGTAAATAAAAAGAATAGACCTTCCATAATCGGTTCAACAAAAAATATTAGCATGGAAGCCATTGTGAAGATTAACAGTGTTGTGTTCAAAAGCAATTCATTTGGTGCTTTTCGTACTGCTTTATAGGTATTTCTTAGTGAACGGAATGTGAATATCACTAACAGTAAAAAGGGCAGGAGACCAGCATAGCGTGCTACATCCAACCAAAGGTTGTGGGCATAACGTACATTAGGTCCTTGCCATCCTAGTGGATAAATGAATAAATTCTCAAGTCCTTGTAACCATAATGAGGTGCGTCCACCGGCACTTGATGTGTTACCGCTTTCCTGCAAACGAGAGCCCAAAACAGAAAAATAATCGGCGTTTAAATTCAAGGGTACAAAATTTAGCACAAGGATAGAAATAAGCAAGAGAAAGAAAAATAATTTTGTATTCGCTCTAATTGTCTGTTTTGGAATAACGAATAACAAGCTTAGTACAATTGAAAGTAGGCATATAAACAACTGAGTACGACTTCCCAATCTAAATACACTTAGTAAAGAGGTAATGAAAATAATACCCGCTGTAAGCTGTAATAATATCGGTATTTTAGTTTTTTTGATAAGATAAATAATTGGGAGACACATATTAAAGGTAAGGTAGGCAGCCATTAGCGTAGCCTTAGTATCTTTCCCGTTCCAAAACAGGGGTATTTCGCGATTTAGTTGAACGAACCCACCCTCTCTTAAGTTGATTACCACCGAAATTAAAGGTGATATAGAAAATATAAACCCAATAGTAAAAAGTACAAAAACAAGATGTACAGGATTCATCTGGGGTAAGACTAAATATTTACCGAATAAATAAAAGAAACCAGGGAAAAGGGCATAGATAAATATTAATTGTACACCACTAATTGGATAAACGGCGTAAAATAATGCATATGTAATTGAAAATAGGCTGAGAAATATAAAATCCCTATCTAAATAATGTATCATTTTCTTTCCATTCAGCAATATGACCAAAATCAAAGCATATCCGAATAAAAAACCTATGCCGAAGGGATTAATCAAGTATATAATGAAGGGAATTAGGTAGATGTAGCCTATTTCTTTTAGATAACTTGATACTTTCATAACCCCAACTTTGTTAAAGCGTTATACCACATTTCTTCAATTTTTTTAAATAGTACGATTTTAGCTTCCCACCTTTGTAAACTCTTAATGCTGTACATGATTTTACGATAAGCATTAAATTTGTATGGATTGGTTTGTACTGTTTGGCAGTCATACAAAAATATGTCTTCTCCAGGTATTTCATGAATAATGTTAGCATCATGTGGTTTTAGGGACCGACCAAAAGTTTTTATTATTTTATAATTCAAAATGTTATCCGTTATAATATATCTAGAACTTTTATGAATCTCTTTTTTGCCGTAAAGGTCAATGCAAAGTTGTTTTTTTGGAACGTTTAAATAGTTGTGTAATTTTTTATTTTCATAAAATACATCGTATATGCTGTTACTTTCTTGAAGATTGCTAAAACGATATTGTATGTTATTGCCTAAATCTAATGGTACTTGAAAGATAGTGGTATCTTTACCAATATGAGTTCCCATATCGCTGAAATTAGTGGAATAAGAAGTTCTTGGGTATAAAAAATAGGTGTCTGATTCTACCAGATAGGCAATAAAATATTTTAACCAAGATTTATCGGACCATCGGGTAACATTTGCAGGTAGGCTTGCATTTGGGGTTAGGCTTTCTTGTTTGTTGTACCAGGTCATAAACAAGAGCCATTGATTTTTGGTCCAAGCCTGCCCCCAAGATGATGCAAATTGAAAATACCAATTATCATAACCATCAATTAATGGGGAAAAATTACTCCGACTGTGTACATTAAACTGATGACTGTACAAAGATATGCCTGAAATGTAGGATTTGTCAGTTGAAAATTCTAATGCTGCTAAAGTAAATTCGTAAAAATTAGGAGACACAAATAAGTCGTCTTCTAAAATTATCGCAGAATCATAGGTAACCGCATGAGCACCACATTGTAAAATATGCTTGCGAAGACCTAAATTCTTTTTTTGATATATAACTTTTTTTGGGCCATGGGGCCAATTAAAAGTATCTGCTATAATTCTAACCTGTTGGTTATCTTTGGCATAATCAATACTAATAATTAAAGGTATGTTTTTTATCGTATACGTTGCATTGCCAATACTAAGTAACAAGCGTTTTAATGAATGTTCTCGGTTAAATGCAACTACGACAATAGCTGGCTTATACATCTTTATTTAGCTTGTTTTGTTTTATAAAATTTTCGATATCGTTGAATAAGTAAGCATTTTTACTAATCCAATTTTGATCTCGATTCCACCACTTAAAATGTTGTAAAAAAATAATTTCTTTTGCGGAGAAACGGTACTTAATATGCCTTGCGGGTACGCCTCCTACAATACTATATGGTTCTACATTTTTAGTTACAAGTGCACCAGCGGCAACAATGGCTCCGTCAGCAATTTTAACACCATCTAAAATACGTACATCTGAGCCTATCCATACATCATTGCCGATAGAGATTGTATAAGGTGAGCCTTCTGATATGGGATCGCAAAAATCATTAAAAAGCTGCTTTTTGGTATATGTAAAACCAACTTGGGCCCAATTTGAAAAAAAAGCGGGATGTGTAGATACAAATTTTTCTGTCGGGTGATTTCCAAAAACTGTAATTACCCTAGGACCTATGGAGCAATACTTTCCTATTTTAGTTTTTTTTATCATAGAATCATTGGCAATGTATGAACCGAAACCTAAAAAAGAACTGGTTAATGCGGTATTTTTATTGATGAAATTATGTCCTTCCAATACCACAGAGAAACCAAGAAATACAGATTTTCCCAATTTCAATTTAACTTTTCTCTTTTGGTATTTTTTATTTACATAGTTTGCGAATTGCAATGTCCAACTCCATTTTAATACTAGACTTTTTAATATTGTCATCTGTACTTGTTTTAAAAACTAAATTTAATCACAATAATATTCTAAGATTTTATTTTGAATTCCTTTAATTTCTGAATTAAATATTTTAATTCTTTAATTTTTAATAATTTTATCATAATTAGATAACTTGGGATACCAACTGCTGGTCCAACAATCAATTTTAATACACTATCATCTAAAAAGAAAGTTGTGAGAAATACAATTAAAGCCATAACAAAGCCAGCTATAAAAAACGGAAATATATCTTTTATTTGTTTAATAGCTCCATATTGCATTAGCTTTCCGGGGTAATAGCTGTTTATGAAGTAGTGAATAGACGTAGAGAGCAACTCAGCTAAGGCAATATAAATGATTCCAAACTTAATGGATGCCACTACCAATATCACTCTAATAACAATTTTTAAATATTGTTGTCTTAATGCAAGATCTGTTCTTCCTATTATATAAAGTATATTCACATTGATACTACATAAAAGGGTTATCAAACGAGCAACGCATAAAACTTGCATAATTGGAACGGCCATTATCCATCTTTCAGTTAATAAAACCCTTATTATTGGATCTGCTAGAATACCTAATCCAAGAAAAAGTGGAATTGTTATAAGAGCGTTAATGCGAATTATTTGTTTTGCATAGCGCACTAATTCTTTCATGTCGTTTTGTACGGTAGCTAAACCTGGGAGTAATACTCTATCTAGAATCGTTCCAATGCTGCTGAAAAAGAAATTCGTGAATTGTGTGCCTCGAGTATAATATCCTAAATTTTTGGCGGACAAATATTTACCAATTAACAATGATGATAAATCACTAACTACTCGTTCCAATAAAGAAGACACTAATAAATTTGATCCGTAAGAAAACAAACTTTTAAAAGAATTTTTAGAAAAAACTAAAGATGGTCGCCATGAATTGAAAATCCAAACCATTATCACGGTTGTAATAGAGTTAATTATTGTTTGAAAAACTAAAGCCCAAACACCATAACCATTATAGGCTAAATAGACTGCGATAAGTCCTGAAAAAATAGTGGAAGCAAGATTTATCTTACTTATAGTTTTAAAATCTAGAGTAATGGATATTAATGTATATGGAACAGTATAAAGTGCATTCAATATTAGGGATATAGCTAAAACTCGAAGAAGAATGGAGAGGATTTCTATATTATAGAAATCAGCGATGAACGGTGCTGCTATCCAAAGTAAAGTATATACTACAATACTTATAATAATATTAAACAGAAAAACGGTCGAAATATCAGTTTGATCTCTATCCTGCTTTTGTATTAGAGCTTTTGTAAATCCGCTATCAATGAATACTCTTGAGATGGCAATAAACACTAGTAAAAGTCCAACAGTTCCATATTCTTCTGGAGTCAGTAATCTTGCTAAAACAATATTTAAAATAAACTGAATGGCTTGAGTAGAAAGTTTATCAATTGCACTCCAAATAACTCCAGTAAACATTTTTTTTCCTAAGCTCATTTAGTTTGGTTGTAATCTTGGTCTATAAAAATAAAAGAATCCAATTATTTTTGATAAATACGTTTTTTAAAATTCCTTGTATTAATATTACGTTTACAATTATCTGTGTGACTTGAAGAAAAATTTAAATCTAAATGTAAAGGTTAAAAAAATAATTCATTTGAACACTACGAGTGGTTAAAACGCAGGATTTAAAGATATAGTGTTTGTAGTTTAACTTTTGTATTAAACGATTATTTAGTTTTCTAATTGAGAAAAGTTTATCATCTAAATAGTTTGTATAAACTAAAAACATCTACCATTGAAATGATAGATGTTATGCTATTTTTTATGAAAAGCTAAATTATGGAATTGAGAAACCTAAATTAATTTTTGTAATATTCGAAAAGGAGGTATTACTATTTAAAAAATAATCGTAGCCGTCTGAAGTTTGTTGAAACTTATCAATGTTTTCAAAAGTACATTCTACAAATTTATTATTTGAATTCGGTCTATTTACTTGAAAAAGTCTATTAATATCTTTAAAAGATGATTTTTCAATTATATTATTATGAGCGCTACCCTCTAATTTCGCAAATTCATCAAAATTAATAGCAATTTCAGCATTTTCGCCTTGAATATTGGTTAAGGTATTGTTATTTCCAGCGTCATTAATGTCTAAAACAGAATTGGTTCCGTCATTCCAATCATTAAAAGAGATAATTGCTTCTACTTCAGAAATTTCTATATCTTTTAGTATATTATGATGTGCTCCATTGGCCAACAGTATACCTCCTTCTGTGTTTCTGTAACGAATATTTTTATCATAACTGCCTTTTATAACTCCGTTTTCAAATAAATTGTCATGTACTTCTTCAAAAGAAAGCTCCAATACAGTATTGATAATTTCAAAGGAAGTAAATTTATTATCGGATGCCTCTCCCTTACAAACTAAACCATGACCTTTGTGGGATAGCCCTTTTTCTCGATATATATAAGCATTATCAACTGTATTGTTATTACTAGATGATGTAAACAAGTAATAATAATCACACGGATTGGTGGAATTGTCAGAATATATGCTATTGTAAGAATGGACTTGATTTGATCCATTTTTCACGTGAATACCTTCAGCACCGGCATTAATGACCACAGAATTTCTTAAAATAACATAATTACCTTTTAAGGTTATACCTTTGCCATTATAATTGTCAAAGGCACTACTTGCATTTTCTGTAGAATGGTTAGGATTGAAATCTCCAACATCAGAAACAATTATATTATCAATTATGTTATTGTTTTCTGTAGACCGCAATCCTTCTTCATAAAATTTTATTTGAAAATTTGATATATGTATGTAGGGTTTCTCTATTGTAATTCCTGTGCCTATTCCCTCATTATTAGTTCTTATACCTTGTATTAACGGCATTTTGGAAGAATCCAATTCATCGCCATAGGTAAAGGTTGAACCTTCATTACTAACCAGATCTCCGGGGCTATTGGTATAGCCAATAAAACTAATAGGATTGTCAGAAGTACCAGAATTTTTAACCACTAAATTCTTGTTCCCATAATTCCCCGCTTTTATATAGATGATATCCCCTGCTTTCGCTGTTTCAAAGCCATGTTCTATATCCCAGGCTGACTGTTCTGATTTACCATTATTAGAGCTTTTTCCTGCAGCTGTTATATAATAAACATTTTCTCCAGTAGTAGGAACTATATTTTCGCTGGTACTTACTGTAACATTAACAATTGCTTCTTCAACGGTCACCGTTCCAGTTTCTTCATCTACTACTTCTGCAGTATAGGTGAAAGTATCTTCAGTAGTAGATTGCTCTTCCGATGTATTATCATCCTCCGTTGTTGTTTCCTCAGGAGTTGTTTCCTCAGGAGTTGTTTCCTCAGGAGTTGTTTCCTCTGTTGTTGTTTCCTCAGGAGTTGTTTCTCCAGCTCTATAGGTTAAAGTATTATCATCATTTATTGTGACAATACCGTTTAATGGTGCAGATGTTTCTATAATTGTAACATTAACATTGTCACTTAAATTATCATTATTCAACACATCCATCAAAATAGTATTTTGACCAGCAGCCATATAAAAAATATCATTGGTAAGAATAGTTAAACTTTGTAGATCATCATTTTTATTAATGACATATTCTGATAAAAGGTCTGCATCTTTACTGCAAGAAAATAGTGTGAATAGTGCAAAAAATGACAGGGTCAATTTTGAAGAAAATCTTAGGAACTTTGACATAAGTAGGTACTTTGCATTTGAATTAAAAAAAATACTATTTGGGTTGCAATAATAATTTATTTATTTAATAGGTCGATGAAATAACCGTTTTTTTCGATGAACTGCATGTTGTGTTTTGGGGTACATGTTAGTTTAACGATGCGAATGATTTTTTATTTGTTAAATATCTTATTAATCGATTAAAGGTAAATGCCTTATAAATTTATTGGATTTTTATTGTCAACCCTTTTGTTACGCTGAAAGTCGGTTTATTGGATGTTTTTGTTCGTTGAAATACACTGTTTTGTGCTTTTATTCGACCAAATACCATTTTTGTTAACATCCTTATAAGAAACTGGAGAAATTTATTGACCCGTTACATCATTTAATTGACGTTAAAGATTATTGTGTTTAAATTGTAATTTTAATTTTAAATAAAAAGCTTGTATGAAAATGAGATTCCATACAAGCTGTAGTTTTTAATTTTAATGTAGATTTATGATCTATCTATTACATCTTTTATTAAGATACCTTTTATGTCATATAATTAGTACATCTTCGGGTTTGGTAAACTCTAATTTTATTTCCAAATAACTAATTGTGCTAGCGATAAAATAATGAAAACTACTTTTTACTGGTAGTGATTAATGCGTATCCTTGCCAAATTTATGTACAACTTGTTTTGCAAAAAAAATATCAAGATTATATAAAGGAAAATTAATAAATATATTTACCAATTTTATTCCTAAATATTGTGTTATCTAAACCTTTTTAAAAGTTTTTGATTTGATATTATTAAAGATTCTACGATTATAAATATTTGATATCACAATCTTCCATGTGTCTTTCCGGGAAGAACTCCTTTTATATCATATATGACACCATCATCTTTAATTAACTCTTGTACATTAATATTAATATATTCTTTATGGGCAACGGCAAGTATGACAACATCAAATAGACCGGAAGGCATTTTTTGAGTAGTTGTTAGTCCATATTCTTGTTGAACTTCCTCGGGCTCTGCCCATGGGTCATAAATGGTGGTTTTTACTCTATACTCTTGAAGACTTCTAATCATGTCTACAACTTTTGTATTCCTTATATCAGGGCAGTCTTCCTTAAAAGTTATTCCCATAATCAATACTTTAGAATCCTTTACTGCCAAATCATGCTTCAACATTAATTTAATGATTTGTAAACTTAAATACTCGCCCATACCATCATTTATGCGTCTACCTGCTAGTATTAAATCTGGATTATAACCATTTTCTTGTGCCTTTTGAGCTAAATAGTAAGGGTCTACACCAATACAGTGACCACCTACTAGCCCTGGTTTAAAAGGAAGGAAATTCCATTTCGTTCCCGCTGCTTTGAGTACATCATTGGTGTCGATGCCCAATAAATGAAATATTTTAGCTAGTTCATTCATGAAGGCAATATTGATATCTCGCTGAGTATTTTCTATTACTTTTGAGGCTTCTGCAACCTTAATTGTAGGAGCTAAATGAGTGCCGGCTTTAATGACAGAGGCGTAAAGGTCATCTACTATTTTCGCGGCTTCAGGTGTTGAACCTGAAGTGACCTTTAATATCTTTTCTACAGTATGCATCTTATCACCAGGGTTTATTCTCTCTGGGGAATAACCTACGTAAAAATCTTTGTTAAATACTAGTCCGCTTGATTTTTCCAACTCCGGAACACAAATTTCTTCTGTAGCTCCAGGGTAGACGGTAGATTCGTAAATAACAATGTCTTCTTTTTTTAGAACTTTTCCGACAGATTCGCTTGCCTTTATGAGAGGTGTAAAAACAGGTCTTTTCGTTTCATCAACGGGTGTAGGCACCGTAATAATATAACAAGTGCAGTCTTCTAAATCACCAATACTGGTGGTGCAAAACAAACCTTGGTCTTTTATTTTAGATTTGGGTTTAAGCACACTATTTAAATCAAAACTAGTCAGCTCTAGTGTGAGGTCTTTTCCTGAATTAATCTCATCGACTCTTTTTTTGTTTATGTCAAAGCCAACTACATTATATTTTTGTGCAAATAAAGCAGCTAATGGTAAACCAACATATCCCAGACCAATAATTCCAATTTTCATTTATACGATTATAAAATTTCTAAAGATAAAATTAATGTTAATTAAACTATTTTTTGGTAAAATATTATTGAATATCATTTTATTTTTTGTAAGACCGGTACCATTCTATAAAGTGCTTAACTCCTTGCTCTAAGTTTATTTCTGGTAAATAATCATAATTTGTTTTCAATTCAGTTGTGTCTGCCCATGTAGTGTGCACATCCCCAGCTTGCATTGGCATCATCACTGTTTGCACTTTCTTATCTAAATTTGATGCAATTTCATTAATAAAATCCATTAATTTAACAGGAGTTCCTCTACCAATGTTATAAATGGAAGAATTGCTTTGTGTTGCGAAATTAGGTTTGAACTCTTTTTCTATTACAAGAATTAAACCGTTTACAATATCATCTATATAAGTAAAATCTCTAGAATGTTGCCCATTGTTATATACGTTGATGGGTTTGTTTTTTATAATTTTCTCTGTAAAAGAGTAGTATGCCATATCTGGTCTACCCCAAGGACCATATACTGTAAAAAAGCGGAGTCCCGTCGTATAAAAATCATAAAGATGGCTGTAGGTGTAAGCCATAAGCTCATTACTCTTTTTGGTTGCCGCATATAGACTTATAGGGTGGTCTACTTGATCCGTTGTCTTAAAGGGTACTTTTTCATTGGTCCCATAAACGCTAGAACTACTGGCGTATACCAAATGTTTAATGGCATGATTACGACAACATTCCAGAATATTTAAAAAACCTACCACGTTACTGTCAATATAAGCTTCGGGGTTTTCTATACTATAGCGTATACCGGCCTGTGCCGCTAAATTACAAACCTTGTCGAATACTTCCCTTTTAAATAATACAGGGAGATTTTCACGGTCTTCTAAATTCAAACGAATAAAAGAAAATTTGGAGTATTTACTACTAGACGAAATGCTGTTATACACTTCAGCTTTATTTTTAGCGACTCCTAACTCCCTTAATCGGTCATATTTAAGGTTGACATCGTAATAATCATTGATATTATCTAAACCCACTACCGTGTGCCCTTTCTCTAAAAGTGATTTTGCTACAAAAAAACCAATAAAGCCAGCAGCGCCGGTAACTAAAATTTTCATGACTGTCCTATTTTATAATAATTGAAGCCTAAGGAATTCATTTTTTCGGTATCCAATAAGCGTCTGCCGTCAAAAACAAATGCAGGTTTAAGCATTTTTTCGTAGATAGCTGCCCAGTCATAAGTCTTAAATTCGTCCCATTCGGTTAATATGGCTATAGCATGTGCTTTTGAAGCTCCTTGAATAGGGTCATTTGTAACTTTCAATAACCTTCTATTTTCTTCCGGAGAACGCGTGCCTAAATAATCCAAATCGGCATAAATGCGTTCGGCAGTTACTTTAGGGTCATAAACGACTATTTCTGCTTGTTCTTCTAGTAGCGCATCCGCTACAGCAATTGCTGGTGATTCTCTAGTGTCATTCGTATCTTTTTTGAACGCCCAACCATATAGCACTATTTTTTTACCAGAAATGGTATTATATAGTGATGAAATCATGTGTTCAGCAAAACGACTCTTTTGATAATCGTTTGCGATGATTACTTGCTCCCAATAGTCAGCTACTTCTGTTAGACCGTAAGAACGAGCTATATACACTAAATTCAAAATATCTTTTTGAAAACAAGATCCTCCAAAACCTACAGAGGCGTTCAGGAATTTAGAACCAATACGGCTATCATAACCAATAGCTCTAGATATCTCTTGTATGTTTGCATCTGTTTTTTCGCATAATGCAGAAATGGTATTGATGGATGAAACACGTTGTGCCAAAAATGCATTTGCCACTAATTTTGACAATTCAGAAGACCAAACATTGGTTTGTAAAACTCTTTCTTTAGGCAGCCATTGTTCATAAATTGAACTTAACGTGTCTTTGGCTTCTTGACCAGAAGGGGTGTCATCGCCACCAATTAAAACCCTATCGGCATTTAAAAGGTCATCAATAGCTGTACCTTCAGCTAGAAATTCTGGGTTCGATAAAATCTCAAAATTAACTTTATTACCTGTATGCTGTAAAATACTTTTAATAGCACTAGCGGTACGTACTGGCAATGTTGATTTTTCGACTACAATTTTATCATCTTTGGCAACTTTTGCAATATTTCTTGCACATAGTTCTACAAATTTTAGATCGGCAGCTTGTCCTTTTCCTTTACCATAAGTTTTGGTAGGGGTGTTTACTGAAATAAATATGATTTGAGCTTCATCTATGGCTTTGTCAACCTCAGTAGAGAAAAATAAATTTTTATTACGAGCCTTACCAACAATTTCTTTTAATCCTGGTTCATAAATAGGTAAGTTGTCCAAATTCTCATCATTCCAACTATCAATTCTACTTTGATTAATATCTACAACGGTAACTTTTATATCTGGACACTGACTTGCGATTACTGACATGGTTGGTCCACCTACGTAACCAGCACCAATACAGCATATATTTGTAATTTTTTTCATAATTTTAAATTAAATCTTCTGCAAAATTTGCAAAGATAAATGAATAAGTAATATTTAGTCGTTAAAGGGTTTACTTTATAGTTTTTATGTTTTTTTTTTTGAAATAAGTAATAAGATAATATTTAAACAGTTAATGATGTGTGACGTTTAAAGAAAATAAAATCATCCATATGATGAACTGCTTTTTTTATAGTTTAGTATGATTTCATCTTATATTTTTGAATTTGAAAGTATTTTCTGTAATCATTTTTTGTACTTACAATCATTGACATATATTCGTAATATCTAAATAATAATATTTTGAAAAAAATTTTAATTACCGGTGGGGCTGGATTTTTGGGATCACATCTCTGCGACCGTTTTATAAAAGAAGGCTACCATGTTATAGCTATGGATAATCTCATTACAGGAGATATCAAGAATTTGGAGCATTTGTTTCACCTAGAACAATTTGAATTTTTTCATCATGATGTTACTAAATTCGTTCATATAGCAGGAGATTTAGATTATATATTACACTTTGCATCACCTGCAAGCCCAATTGATTATTTGAAAATTCCTATTCAAACGTTAAAAGTTGGTGCCTTAGGTACACATAACTTACTAGGTTTGGCAAAAGAAAAGAATGCAAGAATTTTGATTGCATCTACGTCTGAAATTTATGGCGATCCTTTAGTGCACCCTCAGACAGAAGAGTATTATGGTAACGTAAATACTATTGGGCCACGTGGGGTGTATGATGAAGCGAAACGTTTTATGGAGTCTATAACTATGGCTTATAATAGGTTTCATGGAGTAGAAACAAGAATAGTAAGAATCTTTAATACCTACGGACCTAGAATGCGCTTAAATGATGGTCGTGTTATTCCTGCATTTATTGGACAGGCATTAAGAGGTGAAGATTTGACGGTTTTTGGTAAAGGGGATCAAACAAGGTCCTTTTGCTATGTAGATGATGAGGTTGAAGGAATTTATAGGTTACTTTTAAGTGATTATGATCAGCCTGTAAATATTGGTAATCCGCATGAAATAACAATTAAAGATTTTGCTGAAGAAATTATAAAATTAACGGGTACACAGCAGAAAATAATATATAAGCCCTTACCACAAGATGATCCAATGCAACGTCAACCAGATATTTCTAAGGCCAAAGAAATTTTAGGCTGGGAGCCTAAAATTTTAAGGGAAGAAGGAATGAAGAGGACGTATGAATATTTTAAATCGTTACCTTCTGATGATTTGTACAAGAGAGACCATAAAAATTTTAGTACTTATAATAAGGTCTAACTTGTATTGTTATAGTATTTGAAAATACGATATGGAAGGTTAAAATTGAATATTAATATTTTGATTCAAGTACCATTGCCGAGTTATAATTAGTAGGGGTAGGTATACTGAAGAAAATAGTTCGGCAAAAGGTGAGAATTTACTTTAAAAGTTTATCTAAAAGTAGTTGGACGATTAATTTTTGGGATTAAACGAATTAAGATATTACAATTTATGATTAGACATTAGTTGACGTACATTTACTAAAATATTAAAAGAAAGAAGTGATAGATACAAAGGAAAAAATATGGTTGTCTTCTCCTCACATGGGAGGTTCGGAACAAGATTATGTCAATGAAGCCTTTGATACTAATTGGATAGCCCCTTTGGGTCCTAACGTGAATGCTTTTGAGCATGCTATTACTGAAAATTTGGGAGAAGATGTGCATGTTGCTGCTTTAAGCTCTGGAACCGCTGCAATTCATTTAGGATTACAACTTTTAGGAGTTGAACAAGGTGACGAGGTACTTTGTCAGAGTTTTACTTTTTCTGCATCAGCTAACCCGATAATGTATTTGGGAGCTACGCCTGTTTTTGTAGACAGTGAAAAGGATACCTGGAATATGTCTCCCTCGCTTTTGAGAAAGGCAATCGAAAATAGAATTTTGGAGAAAGGAGTACCAAAAGCTATTATAGCGGTACATTTATATGGTATGCCTTATAATGTAGAAGCAATAAAAAGTATTGCCAACGAATATGGTATTCCAGTTTTGGAAGATAGTGCAGAAGCATTGGGTAGTACTTGTATGGATAAGCCTTGTGGGACTTTTGGAGATATAGGCGTACTTTCTTTTAATGGTAATAAAATTATTACAACATCAGGAGGTGGTGCTTTAGTGTCTAAGAACAAATCACTTAGGGATAAAGCAATATTTTTAGCAACTCAAGCAAGAGATGATGCTCCTCATTATCAACATTCTAATGTTGGCTATAATTACCGAATGAGTAATGTTTTGGCAGGCATTGGGCGTGGTCAAATGCAAGTATTACAAGATCGTGTTAATGCTCGTAGAAGTAATTATGAATATTATGAAAATGAGTTGGGTTCAATAATGGAAATTGAATTTTTAGATGAACCGGAAGGGTTTTATTCCAATAGATGGTTGAGTTGTATACTGACCCCTTCATTTGAAATTCGAGAATCGATTAGATTAGCATTACTTGAAGAGAATATAGAATCTAGACCGTTGTGGAAGCCTCTTCATATGCAACCAATTTTTACAGAATATAAAAACTTTACAGACGGAACTTCAGAATCTTTATTCGCACGTGGATTATGTTTGCCGAGTGGCAGTAATCTTAGTATTTCGGATTTGGAACGAGTTACGAACTGTATAAAAAAAGTACTCTTATGATACTAAAATATTTAACTTATAGTTCACAGCGTTATGCCTCTAAGTGGCTTGTTTTATGTATCGACCTACTTACTGTTGGTTTTTCATTTGTATTATCTTATTTAATTAGGTTTAATCTTACCTTTAATTTTGACGTTAAGAATTTATTAGTTCAATTGCCATTGGTAATTTTAACAGCATTAATTTCTTTTCTAGTAGTGGGTTCGTATAAAGGTGTTGTACGCCACACTGGTGTTAGGGATGTGTATAATATTTTTAATGCAGTATGTTTATCAAGTATTATCTTGATATTTATAGTGATAGGTAATAGGCAAATTAATTTTATAAATAGTTTTACTGTTCCATTATCTATTATAATAATTAATAGTTTGATAACATTCGTGATATTAACTGCTTCACGATTTGCCTTTAAATCGATGTATAGTCGAATAAATGGTAACTTAAAAGTAAATAAACATGTATTGATTTACGGTGCAGGTGAATCTGGTGTGCTTACCCGTGGTGCAATTACCAACCATTCTAAAAGTAGGTATAAAGTAGTTGGGTTTATAGATAGGGACGTAAAAAAAATAGGGAAGAATATAAATGGAGTTCCTGTATTTGCAAGAAAATCTTTGACAGAAGCTTTCATTGTAAAGAATAATATTTCAGAAATTATATTTTCAATTCAAAATATTGATTCGGCAAAATTGCGTAAAACTGTAGAGGGATTGGTTGATTTACCAATAATAGTTAAAATTGTGCCGCCAATTGAAGATTGGATTAATGGAGAATTAAAAGTTTCTCAAATAAAACAAGTACAAATTGAAGATTTACTAGATCGTGCGCCTATTACTATAAAAAATAGTAAGATTGCTATGGAATTGATGAATAAGTCAATATTAGTAACTGGTGGAGCGGGTTCAATTGGTAGTGAAATCGTTCGTCAAATTTGTAATTATTCCTATAAATCATTGATAGTACTTGATTCAGCGGAATCTGCACTTTATGATTTACAACAAGAATTAAAGCAGAACGGTTTTCATAATTTTATTCCTATCGTAACGGATATCAGGGATAAAAATAGAATGAATGCGTTGTTTGGTGAACATAAACCAAATGTGGTATTTCATGCGGCAGCATATAAGCATGTTCCATTAATGGAATACAATTCTTATGAAGCGATTAAAATAAATATTGGTGGCACTAAAAATGTTGCGGATTTATCTGTTATACATGGTGTTGAGAAATTTGTTTTCGTTTCTACGGATAAAGCTGTAAACCCAACAAATGTTATGGGTGCAACTAAACGAATTGCGGAAATGTATATTAGTTGTATGCAAAAAGAAAACAAAACTAAATTTATAACTACACGTTTTGGAAATGTCCTTGGATCTAATGGATCTGTAATACCATTATTTAGAAAGCAAATTGAAAAAGGTGGACCACTTACATTGACTCATAAAGATATTACACGTTACTTTATGACAATTCCGGAAGCTTCACAGTTAGTTTTAGAAGCGGGTGCTATGGGTGATGGAGGAGAAATTTTTATTTTTGACATGGGAGAATCGGTTAAGATATTTGACCTAGCAAAAAATATGATTAAACTTTCTGGCCTTAAATATCCTGATGATATTGACATTAAGATTACGGGCTTAAGACCTGGGGAGAAATTATATGAAGAACTCTTGGCTAATGGAGAGAATACACTGCCAACTTACCATCAAAAAATTAAGATTAGTAAAGTACGTGATGTAGAGTATGCCAAAGTAAGGTCGAAGATTGATGAATTATGTATAACTAATATGTTTTTTAGTGGTAACACGGTAAAGCTAATGAAGGAAATAGTGCCGGAATATGTTTCTAAAAATTCGGATTTTTGTGAACTTGACGATTCTAAAAGTTCATCTGATGGTAAAAATATTGCTCCATTAAAAATAGTGCAACCTTAAAACTTTATAACATTAATCATTAATAATAGAATAAGAAAAATGAATTTATTGAAAGCGAATTTTAGACACTATTTAATGCTATTGGGAGTAGGAGCAATTATAACTTCTTGTGCCTCCAAAAAAGATGTGGTTTATTTTCAAGACGCACAAGAGTATGAAACAATAATTAGTGATAATTCGCATGTCAATACATTTAAAATCGATGATGTGATATCTATTAATGTTTCAACCTTAGATCCTGAGGCTAGTTTGCCATTTAATGTTTTTAAAGGGATGATGACTAGTGGGTCTAGACCAGAGCAGTTAGACTATATTATTGATAAACAGGGTAATATAGATTTTCCAGTACTTGGTGAAGTAAAATTGTTAGGGTTGACGCCAGAGGAAACTAAAATAATGTTAAAAGAAAAGTTAGAACCTTATCTTAAAGATCCTATTATTAATATCAGACTCGTAAATTTTACGGTCACAGTTTTGGGTCAAGTAAATAAACCTGGGACTTATTTTGTCAATGGTGAACAGATAACCGTATTGGAGGCTATTGGTTTGGCAAATGATTTAAATATCAAGGGGATGCGTAAGAATGTTTTGGTGATCCGTGACTTTAATGGTACAAAAGTATATACTCGTATAGATTTGACCACAAAGGATGCCCTAAATTCCCCAGTTTATTATTTGACGCAGAACGATGTAGTTTATGTAGAGCCAAACAATTCTGCTGTTACTTCTTCCACTTTGGATAATAGAGCGGGTATAGCTATTTCCATAGCTTCTCTATTAATTACTACAACACTGATACTTGTTAGATAAAAAATATCATATTAGTTATACATACCCACTTCAAAATTTGTTATGAGTTTTTCAGATAAAAAAGAAGATATAAAAAATGTCATTTCCATTTACCTTAAAAATTGGAAGTGGTTTGTGCTTTGCGGTTTAATCGCATTAATAATTGCATATGTTAATATTAGATATACGACGCCCGAGTATGCCGTGAAATCGCAAATACAAATAGTTCAAGAAAAAAATGCAGGTAATGAGATGAGCGTTTTTCAAGACCTTGATTTATTTGGTGGTTCTTCAAAACAAGTGGAAGATGAAATTGAAATTCTAGGTTCACGATCCAATTTTATTCAGGTTGTTAAGGAATTAGGAGCTAACGTAAAAATTATGGCCTTAGGAAATATAATAAATTCAGAGGTTTATTCTAATCCTCCTATAAAGGTGAATTTTATTGCTGCAGATTCTACAATATACAATGCTGATTATAGTTTTTTTATAGAATTTTCTTCAGGTAATACCTTTGGTTTTACGGAGGATGAAAATGTACCATCTAAGATTTATTCATATGGTAATGGTATCTCTACACCAATTGGAAATGTGGTTATTACACCTAATTTGAAAGATCCAAAGAGTTTAATTGGAAAAAGATATCAAATTTCTATCAGTCCTGTGGAGAAGGTTGCGATATCTTTTAAAACTGGTGTTAATATATCGATCAGTACTGAATTTTCTAATATTTTAGATGTATCAATGACTAGTGCTATACCGAAAAAGGCAAAAGATGTTATAGACAAGTTAATTGAGGTTTATAATAGAAATGCAATTGAAGATAAAAAACGTATAGCGGATACCACTTCTGATTTCATTAACAACCGAATTCAATTAATTTCGGGTACATTAACTACTGTTGATAAAGATGCTCAAGAATTGTTGACCGAAAAAGGTATGACAGGTTCCGGTATAGAAGTTGGCGCTGCAGTTCAAGTTAGTGCTGGTAGTCGCCAAAATTTAGAGAATGCTAAGGTGCAGCTACAAATGGTTAGTGGTTTAAAAGATTATGTATCTGGTGAAGCTGGTTATGATGAAATGCCTGTAGTCGATGTAGGTAGCGTTGCTTTAAGCCAGGCTACAGTTCAATACAATTCATTAGTTGCTGAGCGAAAACGATTATTGAAAAGTTCTAATGAACAAAATCCGATGATTATTAACCTTGATGAGCAATTAGACGGTATCAAAAATACCATGCAATCAAGTTTAAATTCATTAGAGCGAAACGTAGGTATGAATGTTAGTACGTTGCAAAGTCAATTAGGTAGAATTCAAGGTACCATTTATTCTGCTCCAGAAAACCAAAGAGAATTAAGAAATATTACTAGAAAACAAGAAACAACAGAATCTTTGTATCTGTATTTATTGCAGAAGAGAGAGGAGTCTCAGATAGCTTTTGCTTCTGCTTCACCTAAATCGAATATAATTGATAAAGCTTATGTTTCGAGCCCAACGCCAGTAAAACCTAAAAAAGCTATTACCTATTTGGCAGCTCTGATGTTAGGTTTACTTTTACCGTTTGGTGTAATTTATTCAAAAGATCTGTTAGATACCAAAATTCATAACAAACATAGCTTAGAAAAGTTCACTAAAGATATTCCTATTTTGGGAGAGTTGCCTAGGCTTAATAAAAAAGACAGTAAGATTATTATTAATGATGATCGTTCTGTATTGGCGGAAGCTTTACGTATTATTCGTGCAAATTTGGACTTTTTAATAAAGACAAAACATGCAACGGATAAAAATAAGAATAATGTTATTTATGTAACCTCAAGTACTCCTGGGGAGGGTAAAACGTTTGTATCGTCCAATTTATCAATGATATTGGCTAGTACGGATAAAAAAGTCTTATTGGTTGGAGCAGATATTAGAAATCCTAAATTATATACTTTCTTTTCTGGTGATTCAGTAGATAAACTAAAAACACCTTCTAGGAATAAAGATGCTGGTTTGACAGAATATCTTTTAGATGATTCTATAAGTGTTAAGGATATAATTAGACCTATGTTAGTGCATCATAATACCATAGATGTTATCTATTCAGGAAAGATACCACCAAACCCTGCAGAATTGTTAATGAGTTCTAAGGTTGAGGAATTATTGGCAGAAGTTTCTGATTTGTATGATTATGTTATAGTAGATACTGCTCCAATGATGGTAGTAAGTGATACTTTACTAATTGCTCCGTATGCCAACCATATTATTTATGTAACTAGAGCAGGCGTCACTGATGAAACTGCTGTTAAATTCCCATTGAATTTACGTGATGAAGGTAAATTAAAAGGAGTTTCCTTCGTAGTAAACGATGTAAGTTTAGATAGTTTAGGTTATGGTGGTAAATATGGATATGGGTATGGTAAAAATGCTAAAAAATGGTGGAAATTTTAACACCCTTTACGTATAAGTATAACTTACAGTATAGTTAATATTTCATTTAATTTTCACCCTGTTTAAAAACAGTAGAATATAAAAAAAGCCGCTTAGCGGCTTTTTTTATGCGTTTAAATTAAGGAAATAGTATAAGTAAGTTCTGCTATTTTAACTTGTTGTTATTCATTTGTTTAGCCTCCTTTCCATTTTTATTTTATAGTACGTTTGGTGTATCTTTATCTCTTATCTCTGATTTATAGCTTTTTTCCTACTATTTTGTGTGTTTTTTATATCTGTATTTTATCGAGTAACATTCAGGTTTAAACGAATATAAGAACCGTATTATTCTTCTAAACTGTTATTGGATTATATTTGTTTTGAAATTAGAATACCGTATAAATCGGTTACATATTAGCATCACTTTATTCTATAGAATATGAAACATAAATACTTTAAATCCTTTTCCTTTTATTCATTTGTTATTACCCTTTTGTCTATTGTTTTCGGGTTTAGCAATTTAAATGCTCAAATTAATTTTGACCAGAGTAATTTGGATCTTAATGGTTTTCCTTCCTTTCAATCTGGAATAACTGCATTAGAATTTGGACCTGATGGAAAGCTCTATGTGGCTGAGTATACAGGTGCTATAAAAATTTTAACAGTAGAGAAGGTAGCTGCTAATAATTATATCGTACAGGATATGGAAATTCTGAATGCACTTGCTGATATTCAGAACCATAATGACGATGGTACTCTAAACAGCTCAACCCAAAGGGAGACTACAGGGATAAGAGTAGTAGGTACAGCTTTGGAGCCTGTTATTTATGTTTCTTCTAGTGACATCCGTATTGGAGGTGATGTTAACAAAGGAGATACTAATTTGGATACCAATTCAGGAATTATAACTCGATTTACCCAAAATGGTACTGGTTGGACAGTTGTGGATATAGTTCGTGGATTACCACGATCTGAAGAGAATCATGCTACAAATGGCATTCAGTTTACTACTATTGGTGGAATCGATTATTTATTGGTTGCTCAGGGCGGACACACAAATGGTGGAGGTCCTTCTAACAACTTTGCATTTATAACTGAATATGCTCTTTCTGGTGCTGTTTTATCTATTAATTTAACTGCGTTAGAGGCCATGCCCATTTCTGATGATAATGGAAGAAATTTTATATATGATTTACCTACGGTTGATGATCCTACTAGAGCTAATGCAAATGGAATTGAAGACCCTAATGATCTATCTTACAATGGGGTAGATATAAATGATCCGTTCGGTGGAAATGATGGTCTTAATCAAGCTAAATTAGTACAAGGAGGACCTGTTCAAATTTTTTCTCCAGGATATAGAAATGCATATGATTTAGTAATTACTCAATCTGGTGCTGTTTACGTAACAGATAATGGTGCTAATGTTGGTTGGGGTGGTTTCCCTATTAATGAAGGTACCCCTTTTGTAAATAATGATTATGATCCAAATGAAACCGGCGGTGGTGGTATTAGTAACCCTGCTCCCGATGGTGAGTATATAAATAATCTGGACCACTTGGAGCTTATAACTACCAATGTTCAAAATTATATATTTGGGTCTTACTATGGAGGGCATCCTAATCCCATTAGAGCTAACCCTTCTGGAGCAGGACTATATACTGATGACGGTACAAACGCCGTTTTTAGAACTAAAATTTATGACCCTAATGCAGATGGTACTGATCCAAATACCACAGCAAATATAGCAGAAGCACTTCCGGCAGATTGGCCGCCGGTTCCTGTAAATTTAGCTAACCCTGTTGAAGGAGATTGGCGAGGACCAGGATTGCCAAATCCAGAAGGCGATGTTGATGCAATAATTACAGGTTGGGGAACTAATACAAATGCTATTGTAGAATACACAGCTGGCAATTTTGAAGGTGTTATGGAAGGTGATTTGTTAGCCGGAGTAAATACTGGAGTTGTGAGAAGGGTTGAGTTAGAGCCAGATGGCACACTTGAAACCTTATCAAGCAATTTTCTTACAGGATTAGGAGGAAATGCATTGGGATTAACAGCTCAAGGTGAAGGCGATATTTTTCCTGGTACAATTTGGACTGGTACTCTAAATGGTAAATTAATTATTATAGAACCTGCGGATGCTATAGACTGTATAGATCCTGCTGACCCTCTTTATGATGCTTTAGCTGATTATGACAATGATGGATATACCAATCAGGATGAGGTAGATAATGGAACTGAACCATGTAATGGAGGTTCTCAACCCAATGATTTTGATAAATCTGCAGGAGCTCCTTTTGTTTCGGATCTTAACGATCCTGATGATGATAATGATGGTATAGCAGACAGCGAAGATCCTTTTCAGTTAGGAGATCCTGAATCTGCTGGTAGCGATGCCTTCATGTTGCCTATACAGAACGATTTACTGAATGACCAACAAGGTATTGGAGGTATTTTTGGTTTGGGTATGACTGGTCTTATGAATAATGGAAATACTGGACCAAATTGGTTGGATTGGATAGATAGACGGGCAGAAGAAGGAGCCCCTTACGATCCAAATGAACCTAATATTAATGATGTAGTTGGAGGTGCTCCAGGTATTATGACTTCACATATGCGTTGGGGTACCGCTAAAGGAACTTCAAATGATCAAGAAAAAGCTTATCAGATGGGCGTGCAGGTAAGTGAGGCGACGGGTAATTTTACTGTGGAGACTTGGATGAAGAACTTTGATAGTAACTTACAACTTTATGGTAATACTAGTGCGGTTGGTGGAGAATTGGGGCTCTTTCTAGGTACAGGTTTTCAAGATAATTTTGTGCAATTTGTTATTTCACAAGACGGATTATCGGCTGTTCAAGAAATAAATGATGTTCTTGATACTGCAAACGCGCTTTTCTTGCCATTAGCGGAAATAGACAGACCGAGTTCTAATTTGTTTCTTTATATAGATGTTAATCCTGTTACTGGTGTTTTACAGTTTGATTATAAAATAGAGGATGGAATAAAACAAACATTAGGTACCATAACGGCTACAGGTAATACTTTAGCGGCAATACAAAATGCCAATACAGACTTAGCGGTTGGATTTATTGGTACATCTAATACCGTTGGCGTAGAGTTGGAAGGTAGTTGGGAATATCTTAAGGTTAGTACTAATATACCGTCAGTAGTAACTGATATTCCAGATTTAACTCGATATATCAATTCAAATGATGACGTAATTGAATTAGATAATTATTTTGACGATAATGGTGGGGTTTCCAATCTTATATACTCGGTTCAAAATAATTCGAATCCAAGTATAGGTGCTGTTGTCAATGGTAATGAGTTGACACTTTCTTATCCTGGTGCATCAGCAATATCAAATATTACAATACGTGCTACAGATGCAGAATCTAATAATGTAGAGCAAACTTTTGAAGTTAATGTTACAGATTCCCCTATTGTCTTATATCGAGTAAATGCAGGCGGTCCACAATTAACAGCTACTGATGGCGATATTGATTGGGAACAAGATACTAAAGCAAATAATTCAGCTTATCTTGTTAATGCGGGAAGTAATCAAGCTTTTGCCTTTAATGCAAATAGTGGACCTAGTGTACCTACTACAACACCGAATACTATTTTTAAGACAGAAAGAGCTGATAGTGCGCCAGGTGCACCTAACATGACGTATTCGTTTCCAGTTTCGCAATCGGGTAATTACGAAGTAAGATTATACATGGGTAATGGTTGGGAAGGAACTTCAGCAGCAGAACAACGATTGTTCGATATTCAAATTGAAGGTTTGACTTACCCTGCTTTAGATAATATAGATTTGTCTGGTACTTATGGTCATGAAGTTGGCACATTAATAAGTCATATTATACCGGTATCTGACGGTCAAATCGATATTGTATTTCTGCATGGGGCAATTGAAAACCCGATGATTAATGGTATTGAAATTTTAGATGCTTCAGATTCTGAAACACCTATATATGTGGCAGATATTGAAAATCAAAGAACTCCTGTTGGTGAGCAACTTGACGGTAGTTTAAATGTAATTGCTTTTGGTGGTGATGGAAATAAAAGCTATGCAGCTGAAGGTCTTCCTCCAGGATTGGTAATTGAACCTACTAATGGACAAATAGGGGGTACTGCTGAAGTTGGTGCTGAATTAAATAGTCCTTATACAGTTACCATTACGGTAGATGATGAGGATGGTTTAACCAGTGATGCAGTTAGCATAACCTTTGATTGGGTAATTTATGAAGCATTTAGTTATAGAGTAAATGTCGGTGGTAATTTAGTAACCGCTACAGATACCGCTACAGATTGGAAGTTTAATAATACAAATGGAGCATATACATCTAGTATGTATTCTGTAAATACTGGTTTCTCCATTAATGCCCTTTTACAATATAATAAAAAGCATAGTACTGTTCCTGCTTACATTGACAACACTACATTCGATGGCATTTTTGGAAGAGAACGTTATGATGCTGTTGGCGGCGAGGAAATGGAATTTAAATTTCCTTTAGAGAATGGCGATTATATGGTAAATGTTTATTTAGGAAATAGCTATGAGCCAGCTAATGAAATTGGAGATAGAATATTTGATATTTCATTAGAAGGAACTGTTGTTGAAAATGATTTGGATATAATAGCCGAGTTTGGACATTTGAAGGCTGGTATGCTTTCTTTCCCTGTGACGCTTAGTGATGGTGAATTGAATTTAGAATTCTTACATGGTGTTGCTGAAAATCCAATTCTTAGTGCAATTGAAATTATTGAAATAGATGCAGCAAACCCTACTATGTCTATAGCAGCTATTGCTAACCAAACTAGTGATATTGATGCAGTAGTTGATATTACGGCATCAGCATCTGGTGGTAATGCAGCAGAGGACTTTATTTATTACATTTCAGGTCAACCTGACGGAATTAGTATAAATTCAGCTACCGGTCAAATAACTGGTACTATTGCAACAACGGCTTCTGTTGGTGGTCCAAATAATAATGGTGCACATGAAGTTGTAGTTACTGCAGTTAAGAGAGGTTCTGCTTCGGCAAGTACTGTATTTAATTGGAATATAGCTTCAACTTGGGTTGATAAAGATGAAGATGAAAATTATACGGCAAGACATGAAAATTCATTTGTGCAAGCAGGTGATAAGTTTTACCTAATGGGTGGTAGAGAGAATGCTTCTACTATTGATGTTTACGATTACACATCTGATTCATGGAATTCATTAGTAGATTCTGCTCCATTTGAATTTAATCATTTTCAAGCTACAGAATATCAAGGGTTGATATGGGTTATAGGTTCTTTTAAAGATAATGCCTTCCCGACCGAGACCCCTGCTGAATATGTATGGGCGTTTGATCCGGCAAATGAAGAGTGGATTCAAGGTCCTGAGATACCTACCAATAGGAGAAGAGGTTCTGCGGGATTGGTAATGTATAATAATAAGTTTTATGTAGTTGCCGGTAACACGCAAGGACATGATGGAGGGTATGTTTCATATTTTGATGAATATGATCCTGCAACCGGTATATGGACACCTTTAACCGATGCGCCAAGAGAAAGAGATCATTTTGCTGCAGTTGTTATAGCTGATAAATTATATGTGTCTGGTGGTCGTCTGTCTGGTGGGGCAGGTGGAGTTTTTGCACCTACAATAGATGAAGTTGATGTATACGACTTTACAAGTGAAAGTTGGGCAACATTGCCAGCAGGTCAGAATATACCAACACCTAGAGGTGGTTCTTCTGCAGTTAACTTCAATGACAAGTTAATGGTTATTGGTGGTGAAAGCGAAACGGCAGGACCTGCTTTGACAACTGTTGAAGAGTATGATCCTTTATCTCAAACCTGGACTACTTTACCAGGTTTGAATTTCCCTAGACACGGAACTCAGGCTATTGTTTCTGGTAATGGAATCTTTATAACTGCTGGTTCTCCGGTACAAGGTGGAGACAACCAGAAAAATATGGAATACTATGGAGAAGATGCCCCTGTAGGTAGCCCTAGCGTTGCTAGTGACTTTACTATAGCAGATGGTTTATTGATTGCAGATGGCGAAACGGAAACTATAGATTTAGATATAGAGAATGGAAATGTTGGGGTAATAATCACTTCAATGGTCATATCAGGTACGAACGCAAGTGATTTTAGTATAGTTTCTGGTGAGTTAACCAATCAGTTATTAAATCCTAATACTACACACCCAATTGAAATAAGTCTTTTTGGAACTGGAGATAATAGAAGTGCCGTATTAACAATTACATATGGTAATGGTACAACTAAGGAAATAACCTTATCTAATGCTGTAAATGTTCCTGAAATTACGGATCCTGGTACTCAAAACAATAGTGAAGGTGATGTTGTTTCCTTACAAATTGATGCAATAGGGGCTTGTACTGATGAAACTTATAGTGCTACTGGATTGCCTGCAGGTTTAACAATAGATGCTGATACAGGTTTAATTACCGGTACGGTTTCTAATGGAGGGTCAGGTACTGGAGCTTATCAAGAAGATAATGGTCTAGTAGTTATTGAAATGGAGAATTTAACTTATGGTGGAAATTGGTCTGAACAAACAGCTGAGTCGGGTTATACCGGAAGCGGTTATCTTTTCAATTCAGTTGATAGTTTTAATACTCCTGGTGTTGGAACCATTACTACTGAGGTTGAAATAACAACTCCTGGTGTTTATAGGTTCCAATGGTATAATAATATAGGTATTATTGCCGCAACAGCCGCTAGTACAGAGCATAATGATGCTTGGTTACGTTTCGGTGGTGCAGATGATTTTTATGGAGCCAAAAATGTAGATGGATCTGGTGGTATTGTTTATCCTAAAGGATTAGGTAAAACACCAGAGGTAGAAGGTGCGTCTGCAGATGGTTGGTTAAAAGTATATACCAATACACTTGATTGGAGTTGGAGTACTAAAACTAGTGATAATGATGCTCACTGGGTATTTGTTGAATTTGACAATGCAGGAACGTATACAATGGAAATTTCATCTAGATCAGATGGTCATTTGATTGATCGTGTTGCATTACATTTAGTAAGTCAAAATTATGATGAAGCACAATTATTCGCCGCTGCAGAATCAGTTCAAGGTGGGGGTACTAATGGTGCTTCTGGTGATAGCCCTTATGATGTTGAGGTTACTGTAACTGACGACTGTAGTCCGTCTCAATCGAATACTGTTGAATTTGTGTGGAATATTGGTGAAGCGGGTAATGATGCTCCAGTAGCTGTATTGGAATCAAATGTTATTTCTGGTGATGCGCCATTAACAGTGAATTTCACAGGAAGTAATTCAACTGATGATACAGGAGTAGTAGAATATTTATGGGATTTTAAAGATGGTTCTCCAACGGAAGCTATTGCAAATCCTACGCATACCTTTAATACACCTGGAACTTATGAAGTAGAATTAACGGTTAGTGATGGTGTTCTTACAAACACAGGAACTTTAACAATTACAGTTAATACTCCTGCTAATGAAGCTCCATTGGTTACCAACCCCGGAGATCAAAATAATGTAGTAGGTGATATTGTGTCATTACAAATTATTGCTACGGATGCAGATGGGTTGATTTATTCGGCAATGAATCTTCCTGATGGATTGACTATAGATGTCTCAGCAGGACTAATAAGTGGAACGATTACAGCTGGAGCATCTGCCAACAGTCCTTTCGCAGTAGATGTTACTGTAACGGATGATGGTAGTCCTTCGGAATCAAGTACGGTATCCTTTGTTTGGAACGTAACTGCGGTTGCAACAAATACAGCCCCAGTGGTTACCAACCCAGGAGATCAAAATGGGGTGGAAGGTAATGTAGTTTCATTACAGATTGAAGCAACCGATGGAGAGGATGACAGTATGACTTATACCGCGAGTAATCTACCTGATGGATTATCTATAGATATGTCAACAGGATTGATTAGTGGTACGATTACAACTGGAGCTTCAGCTAATAGTCCTTTCGCAGTAGATGTTATTGTAACAGATGATGGCAGTCCTACGGAAGCAAGTACAATTTCCTTTACTTGGACTGTAACCGATGTTGTTGTGAATTTAGCACCTGTGGTTACAAATCCTGGTGACCAGAACGGTGTAGAAGGAGATGTGGTTTCATTACAGATTGAAGCTGTCGACGGAGAGGGTGATGGTATGGCTTATGCAGCTACTAATCTACCTGATGGATTGACTATGGATATGTCAACAGGATTGATAAGTGGTACGATAGCAGCTGGAGCTTCAACCAATAGTCCTTTCGCAGTAGATGTTACTGTAACTGACGATGGTAGTCCTTCAGAATCTAATACAATATCTTTTGTTTGGAACGTAACTGATGTTGCAGTGAACTTGGCACCTGTGGTTACAAACCCAGGAGAACAGAACGGAGTAGAAGGTGATGTAGTTTCATTACAGATTGAAGCAACTGATGTTGAGGATGATGTTTTGACTTATACAGCTAGTAGTCTTCCTACTGGATTATCAATAGATATGTCAACAGGACTAATCAGTGGTACAATTGAAGCTGGAGCATCAGCTAATAGTCCATTTGCAGTAGATATTACTGTTACGGACGATGGTAGTCCTTCAGAATCTAGTACAGTTTCTTTTGTTTGGAATGTAACAGATGTGGCTGTGAACTTGGCACCTGTGGTTACAAACCTAGGAGAGCAGAACGGAGTAGAAGGAGATATAGTTTCATTACAGATTGAAGCAACTGATGTTGAGGATGATGCTATGACTTATACAGCTAGTAATCTTCCTGCTGGCTTATCTATAGATATGTCAACAGGACTAATCAGTGGTACAATTGAAGCTGGAGCATCAGCTAATAGTCCATTTGCAGTAAATGTTACTGTAACCGACGATGGTATTCCTTCAGAGGCTAGTACAGTTTCTTTTGTTTGGAACGTAACTGATGTCATTGTAGTGGTTAATGAAGCACCTGTGGTGACGAATCCTGGAGCGCAAAGCGGAATGGAAGGTGAAGAGGTTTCATTTCAAATTCTTGCAACTGATGATGATGATTTGACCTTTACCGCAGACAATCTTCCAGATGGATTGACGATAGATCCATCAACGGGGTTAATTAGTGGTACGATAGCAGCTGGAGCTTCTGTTAATAGTCCATATGCAGTAATTGTTACTGTTACGGATGATGGATCACCTTCAGAATCGAGTACTGTAAACTTTAATTGGAACATTAACCAAAATGAAACTTACGATGCAACCATGGATAATATGGTGATTTCTCCAAATCCAGCTAGTGAAAATGCGCAAGTATTTATTAACTTGGAAGTGCCCGCACCACTATTAGGTATTTACATATATGATACTAGCGGTAGGTTGGTTAAAACATATGAGTACTTAGAATCTTTCAATGGTAATGGAAGTTATGAACTTTATATTGGCGATTTAAGAAATGAAATCTATACTGTTTATGCATACGTACAAGGTGTAGATACTCCATTAGTTAAAAAGTTGGTAGTAAGAAATTAAAATAATAACTAATATTTAAAAATATAAAGCGGAAAATCTAATTTAGATTTTCCGCTTTTATTTTAGAGATAATACTACTGCTTTAATATATAATTCTATAAGGCAGTAATTAAAAAAAATCTCCTTAAGAATATATTATTCAAATAAAGAGTTCACTTTAGAAGAATATATGAACAATTCAGAAGTTAGCTAAGTCTAAAAAAGAATTGTGTTTACTTAAAATTATAAATAGTCTTTTCTATAACAGGCTTAATAAGCATCAATGTTTTTTCATTGATACTTATTTTTTTTAGGTAATTAAGTTGTGTAATTTTATGTACATCACTAGCAAGAAAATCAACTAGATTGTTTTTCAATAGGTATAAGGCAGTTTGCTTTACTTCTTTGCCATAGTAATCACCTAACGACAATATATTTAACTGAAATAATAATCCTTCATCCTTATATTGCGTATAACTTTTTAGATTTTTATGTAAATAAGCATATCGTTCTGGATGTGCAAAGATTGGAAATAACCCAGAACTCTTAACTTTTTGAACCGCACTATCAAAATTAATTGAAGCCTGTAAATATGACATTTCAATTAGAAGGTAGCTTTTGGCTAAAGGCATTATACTTTTTTCTTCAAGCAGTTTTTCGAAGCCAGAATCAATCATATGTTCAGCAGCTATATCTATATTTATGTGCTCTAAATTATTCATTTTTAGAGCATTTTTAAGCAATGATAGGGAGCTATTAATAGTTAATGGTGAATTGGGATAATAATTCTCCATAATATGTGGGGTACAGATAAAATCTGTCACTCCAAATTCACCAAATCCTTTAATAAGTTCAATAGAATCTTCTACAGTCTTTGCGCCATCATCTATACCAGGTAATATATGGTTGTGTATATCTATAAAACCTTCTAAGTGATCTATTAAAAAATGTTTCTTGGAGAAAAAATTAAACATAAATTAGAATTAGATTTTAATTATTTGCAGATACAGGAATTGTAATTTCATGTTTAACGGTGTCTAACGTAATTTGAGGTACAAAAAGCCCCGGAAAGTGCACGGAAATTAGCAAATAATTAAATTTGGTTCACGAAATTAATCATTCACCCGTAATTTCCCAGTCCATTACGCATAAAAATTAAGCGCCAAAAAAGAGGTGGTGTAAAATGGAAAAGGTTATAGGTTTCTATTTTATTGGTTATAAGTAGTATACGTAAAGCCATGCTTAGTATTTTAAAGAATTATATAACGTGAAACTTACCATTAAAAATATACTTGAAAAAGAAATTAAAAAGTACTAAAGACTATCAGAATTTGAATATCGAATTTCGTTTGATAAATGATCTAAGTAATAAAGTATTTTCAGAATTTAACACTCGATTTTGTGTAGTTAAAAAAATGAAGATGTAGTTCCTTTTAAGTAACTTTCATTAGTAAAAAAAAACTTACTATGCCATTGTCTAAATATAAAAATGTTGTTTTTGATAAGGCCTCTAATTACGAATTTCACCAATTGGCAGAATCAGATGCATTAATAAAAACCTTTACCTTTTTATTAATGATTATGAAAAATATATTTGACGATTATATATTTTTCATTTTTGCTTGTGGCAATCCTAAAATAGAACCTGATAGTTTATATATACATTCTAATAAGAAAAAAGTACTTCTATATATTTCTGAAGAATCAGGCATAATTCCTTTTAACATTTCTCAATATTATCACGCCATTTTTAAAGCTTATTTAAAAACGGACACTATTGGTTTGAATAATATATTCAATTTTCCATTGTGTTGCGTTAAAAATGTTCCTGCTTTGTCTGTCTTACCTTTGATTAATCGAAAGTATTCTGTTTTTTTTAGTGGAAATTTAAACATTAATAGAGTTAATTTTTATCTTTCCTTACTCTCTTCAAATATACCTACAATCCCAAATTTTTTTATTAGATTATCTATTGCCAGACAACTATTGGTTATTTCAAAATCTAACTTTGACAGCAGATTTTCAAATGCATACATACATTTTACAAAAGGATTTATGCAGGGGCTATCCACAATAGATTATGGGCACTTTATCGCTAATAGTAAAATTGTGCTATGCCCTAGTGGGTTATCTTCATCAGAATGTTTTCGGCATTATGAAGCGATGAGAGCTGGGTGCATTATCATTTCGGAAAAACTACCTGATACTTATTTCTATCAAAATTCCCCAATTATACAGGTACACCATTGGAGAGATGGTTTGAGAAAAGTTGCTGAATTGCTTGAGAATCCAATTGAAATGGAGCGTTTAGGGGATCTAACAAAAAAATGGTGGGTAGAAAGATGCTCTGAGGAAGCAACAGCGCAATTTGTTTTTGATAAATTAACTTCTATGATGACTAATTCTAAAACAATTGAATCTCATACCTAAAGAAATACCTATATTATTCAGGATTTCTGCGGCTGGCTTTCCTTTTCAACTGGTTTAAGTATACATAACTAAACTCCAGGTAGCTCAGCTAATGTTTGCTGAGCTATCTGGAGCATTTCTATGCACTTCTTTAAGCTATATATTCAATCATCAAAGCTCAATATATAGTACTGATCTATTACTATTAAAACCTTTTAGAAATAAATTATTCAATTAAAAATTACTTAGATGATTTAAGAACCAATAGTTCCATTGCCAAATATTTCTATAGCGGATATTTTTGGTCTGTCAGCAGTAGCTTCAAATAAAATATTTAACTCACCATCTACGACTTCAATATCATACATTCTTGTGCTAGCAGAAGCAGCACCACCAAGATCTTTAAATATATCATAAGCAGTAAATATTTGTATTTCTTCCATAGAAATATTAAAAACCCTGCTACCAATTCCTCCTTCAAGCATCTTAGGGTTATCTACGCCCCAAAATATTTCAGCAAAATACAGCTTAACAGTATAAGAACCATTACTTACTGGGATAGCGTAAGAAAATGGACTGGTAGGGTTGCTGTCTCTCGTAACACGTTCTGTCAAGTATATCTCATCCATATCTGTTCCACTTATTTCAGTTACAAATGGATTGGTGTAGGATTCTGAATGAGCTCCGAAATATTGGTCGGCTTGAAAAATAATATCACCATATGCAATTTCAGGACCTCCACTATTGATGCGTAAGATAGATGGTCCTAAAGGTTCTGTTGATTGACCTACTTCCTGAGCAGGGTTAGGTTGAACCCCTTCAAAATTGATAATCTCGGTGTCTGTAATTGCAACTCCATTAACGGTTCCCGAAATGGTGATCGACTCCTCTATTTCACTTGAAATACTTGCAGAATAAGTGCCGTCACCATTATCTGTCACTGCTGATATTAGTGCTGTACCGGTCGTGTTAAGTACTACAACATCACCTCCACTCGTAATAAGAGTGCCATCACTATTTGCTAATTGTACAGTAATCAAGGAAGTTACAGTAGCATTGCCTTCAACGGGTGAAGTGGCTTCAATACTAGTATTACTATTTGTAGGGTCTAAAACCACCTCCGGAATAGGCTCTGGTTCAGGATTCAATTCTGTACTATCATCACTGCTACTGCAAGCAATGGTTATTGAAGCAAAAGATACAGTGAAAAGTAAAATTAGTAATATTTTGTTGAGAGCCTTATGTATCATGGGTTGTATGTTTTAGAAATTATTATTATAACTAATATAAGTAAGCTAAAGTAGGTTAGATATTTGTTTCATTTTAGCTTTAATGGATTTTGTTTTACCTGTAAAAGCTAATTTAAATTTTGCCTTGTCCTCATACTAATATACCAAAAAAAAAGGATTAGATTTTATTCAAATTTTTCTATTAGATAATCTTTTAGACAATTATTGGTTTCTTCGAAATCTAACTTTGACAGCGGATTTTTAAATTTTCTTTATTTTACAATTATCAGTAATTATAATAACTATTCTTTTCTTATAGAGGCCTATTTTTACAAGAAAAATAAATAGCCCATGCTTCATTTAAAATTAGCTACAGATCCACGTTGGGTTGGTATTGTTGAAAACAACATAGAAGAGATACTAACTGATCATGCTTGGTGCGA
>TARA_R110001606_G_scaffold171956_2_pt1 | contig 48811 bp, 46 predicted proteins | sample TARA_R110001606 | Tara Oceans TARA_R110001606 (sample SAMEA4398315) | marine metagenome | biome: Polar Biome; feature: [SRF] surface water layer (ENVO:00010504); material: water (ENVO:00002006), including particulate matter (ENVO:01000060) such as... | depth 5 m
CTAAAAGTGTGATCGTTTTCGCCGCGGAAAAAGTGACGGCCGTAGATCAGCAGACACAGGGCCACGCCCACCGCGAACGCCCAGGTGGCGCCTTGCACCGCGAGCACCGCGGCGATCACGCCGGCGATGCCCAGATCGCGTTGGCTGCGCGCTTCGAGAATGCCAATGCGCACGCTCACGTAGCCCTGAATCAGCAGGGTCAGCGCCAGGGCGACACCGAGAATCGGTTCCACCAGGCTGACAATCGGCATCAGCAGCAGACCGGTGTTGGTGCCCCAACGGAACGAGCCGGCGCCGCCGAAGATCGAGTCCATGGCTTTGCGGCCTTCCTTGAAGCGTTCCACGATTACCACGTGCATGGCCGCCCACAGCGGGCCGCACATGGCCACGTCCGGGCCAAGAATGCTCATGGTGGCGTTGCGGCCGCCAAAGATCATGTGGGCGCGGTCGGCGTCGTAATCAATCTTTTCATCCTGGCGGGCATCGTCCGCTTCATGCAGCAGGGCCTTGCCCTGCAGCACATCGCCAAACAACACGATGTACGCGGCCAGCATGGTCGGTATCGCCTGCAGGAACATACCCGGCGACGGCAACCCCAGCCCGAACACCGTGTACTCATTCCACAGGGTGGCGAAATCCGGCTTGGAGAAGCCCCACTCGATGGTCGGCCAGGGCGCTTCACTGAAGATCGGCGCGATCATGATCGCCAGCGCGATGATCGGAAAAATTCCCAGCTTGCCCAGGGTCGACCAGAACGCATTGCGGTTTTTCAGTACCGCGAAATGACGAGAAAAAATCAAATAAAAGGCGATGCCAATGGCGATGGAGATGGTCCAGGGGAAGCTCTCGAAGCGTCCGCCGGCTTCAAACACGGTGCTCACCGCGGCGATGCCCGCGCCCATGATAATGCCCGCCTTGATCGCCGGCGGCACCACGTTGACCACGCGTCGTGACAGCCCGGTGGCACCCAGGCCGATACAAAACACACCGAGCAAGAGCTGAAAGGCGATCAGCGCATGGATGCGCTCGGGGCCTTCCGGGAAGGTCTGGCAGTAGGCCATCAGCAGCGGGATCGCCGGCGTGATCCAGCCTGGCACCACCGGGTCGCCGAGCAGGTGGTGGGCCAGGTAGAGCAGGCCATTGAGCATCACCACCGCCAGCGCCGCCTCGAACGGCATGCCCAGCAACTCGGTCATCAGCGGGATCGCGGCCAGATCCACCGCGCACATCAGCAAGCCCTGCAGGTAGTCGGGCCACTCGAAGCGGTAATGGATGAACGGCAGCCGGACTTTAAAAGGGCCCAGGGGCCAGTACAGGGTTTCGCCATCCTGGCGGCGGTAGTCTCGCATGGGCCTTTCCGGGGTTAGCAACGGAGTTCATCAGTTTAGAAGCGCTGACCGGGTGGTCAAGCATCACGACATGGGATTGTCGACCGGCCCGGCGAGCCGCCACTGTTAAACCGTCACTGTTAAACAGTGTTAAGCCTCCGTGGAGCGGGCCGGGAACGGCGTAGCATACAGTGTCTGGCCGGTGCCAACGCCGGCTCAGGGAGTGTTCCCATGCCAAGGAGGTTCCAATGCGTTATTCCCCCGTGCTGATCGCCGCCGGCACCCTGGCCCTGGTGGCCTGCCAGCAGCCCGAAGACGACAAAGCGAAAGGCGAGGACCTGCCGCACCCGGACATCAATACCACCCAGTCCGGCGGCGAAGTCGGTTCCGCGCAGACTCAGTCCAACCGCCCGCCGGGCGGCGAGGCGGATGCCAAAGAAGGCGTTCAATCCGCCCAGGACGAGCAGGCGTCGCTGAGCGAGGACGAGGCCGCCACCTTCGAGAGCGAGGAATATGGGGTACGGATTACCTATCCCAAAACTCTGGAAAAGCACGCCGGCGATGGCGCAGGCAACAATAAAGAGGCGGGCTGGAACGCGTTCGCCGAGCCGGACGCCGATGGCGAGCAGTTGATCACCTTGACGGTGCCTGGCGCCAACGACAACAACCGTGCCGAATTCCGCATGGGCGCCAATCGCTCCACCAAGGCGCTCAGTCATTGCAAGGACGTTCCGGCCGGCGCCGCCCAGGCCGAGGGGCAGGAAAATCAGCACACCATCAGCGGTGTGCCGTTCGCCACCTTCGAGGTGGATAACGTCACCCAGGATCGCTACGAGCGCATTCGCAGTTACCGGGCCACCTACTCGGAAGCCTGTTACGCCATCGATCTGATCGTCAGCGGCACCGGCAATCAGAACGCGGCCGGCGAGGCCGACAAAGGCCAGGGCAAGGACCCGTCCGGCCAGTTCGAGCAGCTGCAAACCGTGCTCGACGGCGTCGAATTCACCAAATAACCGGTCAGCGCAGCAGGTAGCGCCCGAGCATCAGCAGGCAGATCACCACGATCAGCGGGCGGATCAGCCGGGCGCCGCCGCGCAACACCGCGTGGGAGCCCAGCCAGGCGCCCAATATCTGGCCGCAGGCCATTACCAGGCCGACGCTCCACAGCACCTTGCCGCCGAGCACGAACACGGTCAGCGAAGCGATGTTGCTGGCGAAGTTCAAGGCCTTGGCGTGGGTGGTCGCGGTGATCAGATCCTGACCGCGCAGGGCGACGCCCGCCAGCGAGAAAAACGAGCCGGTACCCGGGCCGAAGAAACCGTCGTAGAAGCCGATCAGTGGCACCACGCCCCGTTCGTAGGGGCGCGTCGCCAGACGTGGTGCGCGCGTCACATGGCCGGCCCCCGGAGTGAGCAGGAAATACAGGGCGATCCCCGCCAGCACCACCGGCACCAGGGTTTCCAGGGCGCCGGTGTGCACCACCTGGACCAGCACGGTGCCCAGGCCCGCGCCCAGTAACGAGGCAATGAAGGCGCCCTTGAGCGCGGCGGGCTCGAAACGGCGCAGGCGCAGCAGGGTGAGGCTGGCCATGCCCGACCCGAAGGTGCCTTGCAGTTTGTTGGTGGCCAGAGCGGATACTGGCGGCAGGCCGGCCAGCAAAAGGCCGGGCAGAGTCAGCAGTCCGCCACCGCCGGCCAGCGTATCGATAAAGCCCGCGGCCAACGCGACGCCGCCAAGAATGATTAACACCGACAGTTCCAGTTCCACCACGGCTCCCGTTCACCAAGCGCTCACTCTAACCAGATCGGCGCAGGCTCGCCATCGGCACGGTTTTACCAAGTTTCGCAAAATCCCGGTGGACAGCCCCAAGGCAAACGCTAACGTAACAATGTTGTGGTTGGGTGCCGTTTGGGCATCGGAGGGAGGGCAGTACCGGGCACGCCGGGAGGCGGGCTCGCTGGCGAGGAGAAAGAGAATGCTTGGCCTGCGTGCAGGAGTGGCTGTCACGACGCTGGCGCTATTGAGTGGTTGCGGCCCGGGCGAGGGCGGAGGTGGTTTTGAAACCGCCGCCGAGGCTCCGGCACCGCAAGTGGTGTTCCGCAGTGAAACCTATGGCGTGGAGATGGTGTATCCGGAAAACGGCGTGCAGGGTTCCGATGACGCCACCGGTTATTTCGACAATGCCGGCTGGCAGGTTTTCGCCGGGCCGGATCAGCACGGCACCCGCTTGCTCTCGCTGTTGCTGGAAGGCTCCAACGAAATCACCACCGGCGAGCTGCGCCTGGGCGTCAGCCGTAACCCGGAGCAGTTGCGCCAGTGCACCCAACCGGGGCCGCTGGCGCAGACGGACACGGTGTCCTCGGCCACCTTCGACGACGTTGAGTTCACCAGTTACAGCGCCGGCGACGCGGCCATGAATCATTATCAGAAGGTGCACGCGTTCCGCACGCTGCGCGACGACACCTGCTACGCCATCGACCTGATCGTGCGGGGCACCAACCCGGAAGTCTACGACCCACCGAAAACCCCGCCCTTTGCCCAGGACGAAGCTTTCCATCGTCTGCAGGCTTTGCTGGGCGGCTTTTCCTTTATTGGGAAATCGTGAGGCGCTGGCACGCAGCACGCAGCACGCTAAACCGGTGCCAGCAACGGCTTTGCAGGGTTGCAAAAGCGGCGTGCAAAACCGCAAGCCGTTCAGCACGGGGTTTTGACTTAGCGTGCAAGCGTGCTGCGTGTAGCGTGCAAGCGTGTAGCGTGCCAGCGCCCCTGCCCTAACGCTCCTCCTTGACCTTGAACCAGGCCGCGTACAGCGCGGGCAGGAACAGCAGGGTCAGGGCGGTGGCGACGATCAGGCCACCCATGATCGCCACCGCCATTGGGCCGAAGAAGTCGCTGCGTGACAGGGGGATCATCGCCAGCACGGCGGTCAGGGCGGTCAGGGCGATGGGCCGGAAGCGGCGCACGGTGGATTCGATGATGGCATCCCAGGGCGCCAGGCCCTGGGCAATGTCTTGCTCGATCTGGTCCACCAGAATCACCGAGTTGCGCATGATCATGCCAGACAACGCAATGGTGCCGAGCATGGCCACGAAGCCGAACGGTTCGCCAAACAGCAGCAGAAACAGGGTGACACCGATCAGCCCCAGGGGGGCGGTCAGGAACACCAGGGTGGTCAGCGAGAACCGGCGCAATTGCAGCATCAGCAGCGAGATCACCACCAGAATAAACAGCGGCACGCCGGCGTTCACCGAGTTCTGCCCCTTGGCGGATTCCTCCACGGTGCCGCCCACTTCCAGTAAATAGCCCGGCGGCAGGCTGGCGCGGATATTGTTCAGGCTGGGCTGAATCTGCTGCACCAGAGTGGCGGGCTGATCACCGCCATAAATGTCCGCGCGCACGGTCACCGTGGGCAGCCGGTTGCGGTGCCAGATAATGCCTTCTTCAAACCCGTATTCCAGGATCGCGACCTGGGACAGCGGAATGCTGCCGCCGTTGCTGGTCTGCACCGTCATATTGCCCAGTTGCGAAAGCCGCGCGCGTTCCTCGGCGGTGCCGCGCACTTCCACGTTGATCAGTTCGTTGTCCTCGCGGTACTGGCTCACCGCCACACCGGACAACGAGCTCTGCAGCGCCCGGGACAGGTCGGCGGTGTTCACCCCGAGAGCGCGGGCGCGGTCCTGATCGATGCTCAGGTGCACCACCTTGCTGGGCTCTTCCCAATCCAGATGCACATTGGTGACATGGGGGTTCTCGCGCACCTTGCCGGCCACTTCGCGGGCCAGCTCACGGACCTTGCCAATGTGCTCGCCGGAAACCCGGAACTGGATCGGATAGCCCACCGGCGGGCCGTTCTCAAGCCGGGACACCCGGCTGCGCACGGTCGGGAAGTTCTGTTCCATGGTGTCGATCAGCCAGGCACGCACCTGCTCGCGCTCTTCGATATCGTGGGTCAGCACCACGAACTGGGCGAAGCTGGCGGCGGGCAGTTGCTGATCCAGGGGCAAATAAAAGCGCGGCGAGCCGGCGCCCACATAGGCCACGTAGTTTTCAATCTGCTTGTTGTCGGCCAGGCGCTTTTCGAGGCGCTCCACCACGTCCTGAGTGGCCTGTTGCGAGGCGCCTTCGTTGAGCTTCAGGTCGACCATCAGCTCCAGGCGCGCCGAGGGCGGGAAAAACTGCTGGGGCACCAGCCGGAACAGCGCCAGCGAGCCGACGAAGCACAGCAGGGTGAGCACGATCACTGTTTTGCGGTGCTTTACGCACCACGCCACCAAGGTGCGAAAGCGCCGATAAAACGGTTTCTGGTAGGGGTCGTGCACCTCGCCTTCGCCGTTCCGGCGCGCCAGGTCGGGCAGCAGTTTGTCGCCCAGGTAGGGCACGAACACCACCGCGGTGATCCAGGACACCAGCAACGCCAGCGTCACCACCTGGAAGATCGAACGGGTGTATTCGCCGGTGCTGGAATCGGCGGTGGCGATCGGCAAAAAGCCGGCGGCGGTGATCAGCGTGCCGGTGAGCATGGGAAAGGCGGTGCTGGTCCAGGCGAAGCTGGCCGCCTTGATGCGGCTGAGCCCCTGCTCCATTTTGATCGCCATCATCTCCACCGCGATGATGGCGTCATCCACCATCAGGCCCAGGGCCAGCACCAGAGCGCCCAGGGAAATCTTGTGCAGGCCGATGTCGAAGTAATGCATCAGGGCGAAGGTCATCGCCAGCACCAGCGGAATCGACAGCGCCACCACCAGGCCGGTGCGCATGCCCAGCGAGAAAAAGCTGACGATCAGAACGATCACCAACGCCTCGATCAGAACGCGCACGAACTCGCCAACCCCTTCTTCCACCGCCGCCGGCTGGTCGGAGACCTTGCTCAGCGTCATGCCCACCGGCAGGGTTTCCTGAAGCTGTTTGAATTTCTGGTCCAGCGCTTCGCCAAGATCAAGAATGTTGCCGCCGCTTTTCATCGACACGGCGATGCCCAGGGCATCCTCGCCCATAAAGCGCATGCGCGGCTGCGGCGGGTCGCTGAAGCCGCGATACACGCGGGCGATGTCGCCGAGCAGGAAAGTACGCCCTTCGGCGCGAATCGGAAAACGGCGAATCTCATCCACGGAGCGGAAATTGCCGGACACACGCACGCGGATTCGCTCGCTCGGCGTTTCAAAAAAACCGGCGTCGGAGACCGCGTTCTGATTCTGCAGCGCCTGCTGCACGGCGGCCATCGAGACGCCCAGCGAGGCCAGTTTGGTGTTGTTGATTTCCACCCAGATTTTTTCGTCCTGCAGGCCGACCAGTTCCACCTTGCCGACGTTCTTGACCCGCTGCAGCGCCAGCTGCAGGCGATCCGCGTAATCTTTCTTCAGCGCGTAGTCGAAATCCTTGCCGGTGATCGCGTAGATGTTGCCGTAGGTGGTGCCGAATTCATCGTCGAAAAACGGCCCTTGAATGTCCTGGGGCAAGGTGTGGCGAATGTCGCCGACTTTCTTGCGCACCTGATACCAGAGATCGGGGATGTCGGAAGAGAGCATATTGTCGCGGGCCATGAACATCACCTGCGACTGGCCCGGCCGCGAAAACGAGGTAATGCGCTCGTAGTCGCCGGTTTCCATCAGCTTCTTTTCGATCCGCTCGGTGACCTGGCGTGACACTTGTTCGGCGCTGGCGCCCGGCCACAGCGTGTTGACCACCATCACCTTGAAGGTGAACGGCGGGTCCTCGCTTTGCCCGAGCTGGCCATAGGAGAGCACCCCCAGGGCGCCGAGCAGAATCATCGCGTAGAGCACCAGAGCACGGTTCTTCAGCGCCCATTCGGAGAGATTGAACGACATCGCGGTTACTCCCCGGTGGCCAGGTCCACGGATCGATTGGCGCGATCCACCGGGCGCACCTTCTGCCCTTCATGCAGCACCTGGGTGCCGGCGGCGATCACCCATTGGTCGGGTTTGAGGCCGGCCAGTACCGGCACCTGATCCTCCCGATAGGCGCCCACCTGGACCGGCGTTTTGCGCAGGCTGCCGTTGGCGGAGACCACCCACACGAAGGCCTCGCCGTGATCGGCGCTGAGCGCGGAGAGAGGAATCAGCAAGGCGTGTTGTGCGTCGGAGCCACGGCTATAAACCCGCGCGCTTTGCCCGAGTTCGGCGCCCACGGCATCGTTGTCGAACGCGACTCGCGCCTCGAAAGTACGGGATACCGGGTCGGCCGCCGGCGACAGTTCGCGAACCGTGCCCGGGAACGGTTTGCCCTGCCGTGACCACAGTTCAATGCGGACCTTCTGGCCAACCGTCACTTTGTCCACGTCCCGCTCGGGCAGATCGATGCGCACCTCGCGCTCGCCGGCCACCGCCAGGGTAAAGACTGCCTGGCCGGCGGCAACCACCTGGCCGGCCTCCGCCTGACGGCTGGCGATGACGCCATCTTGCGGGGCGCGCAGCACCGCGTAATCGGTCTGATTGCGAGCCACATTGAAGTCGGCGCGGGCCTGGTTATATTGCGCGTCGCTGGCCTTGAAGCGGCTTTCCACGGAATCGAACTGGGAGCGGCTGATCACCTCACGCTCCATCAATTTGCGGTAGCGTTGCAACTCGCTCTCGGCCAGCTCTTGATCGGCCTTGGCGGCGCTCATGCGCGCCCGCGCCGCCTGCATTTGCAAGCCGACGTCCTCGGCATTGAGTTCAGCCAGTGGCTGGCCCTGTTTGACCCGGTCGCCCACGTTCACCAGCCGGCGGCTGATCTTACCGGCGATGCGGAAGCCCAGTTGCGGCTCGTAACGGGCACGCACCTCACCGGAATAGCTCTCCAGGGCGCCGTCGGCGGCCACCGGCTGCGCCACCAGCGCCGGCCGTGGCGTATCCGGCGGCGGCGCCTCCGATGAACAGGCCGCCAGGACCAGGGATACGCAGATCAGCACATAGGGTTTCATGTTGGCACCATTTATTGAGTTCATCCGCGCCGCCCGGGACAGGCCCGGCCCCGCATCGTCGGCGCGGAGATAACTTGTTGTAAGAGCGCCTTGCTGACGCCAATGCTATACTGGCAGGTATAGTAATTTTACTGAACCCATCAGTCCACTATTTGGAAAATAATGTCGCCGACCACTCCCTCTCCGTCAGCCCGGGGCTCGTCAGCCCGGGGCTCGCCAGCCCGGGGCCGCCCCAAGGACCCGGCCAAGCGGGCCGCCATTCTGGAAGCCGCCAAGGAACTGTTTCTGCGCGACGGTTACGTGGGCACCAGCATGGACGCGGTCGCGGCGGCGGCGGGGGTTTCCAAGCTCACCGTCTACAGCCATTTTTCCGACAAGCCGACGCTGTTCTCCGCCGCGGTGGAATCGAAATGCGAAGAGATGCTGCCCTCGTTCGCGGTCGGTGATGATTACGATCTGGCCACCGTGCTTCAGCACATCGGTCAGAATTTCGTGGATGTGATCAACAGCGCCGAAGCCGTGGGCTTGCATCGGCTGATGGCGGTGCACGCCGGGCAGGGCACCGATACGGACATGGCCAGGTTGTTCTTCGAGGCCGGCCCCCAGCGCACGCTCAACGAGATGGAGCAATTGCTGGCGCGCTCCATGAAAAAAGGCGAGTTGCGCGTGGACGACCCGGCCCTGGCGGCGGAGTATTTTTTTGGCCTGCTGCAGGGCTGCCATCACATGAAAGTGCTGATCGGCTACGCGGAACCGCTTAGCCCCGCCGAGGCCGAGCACCACGTGCGTGGCGTGGTGACCCTGTTTCTGCGCGCCTACGCTCCCTGAGACCGCCCGCCGGCGCGGGCCGCCCGGCGGGTCGCGGAGTACCCTCTTTTTCTTTTTACGCCTTTTGCCCGGCCGGCAACCGGGGTAGGCTGCCTGCTCCGTTCGCGCCGGGCCTGCCGCCATGCTTCAGGGCTTCCTCGAAAACTTCGGCTATGTAGCCCTGTTCCTCGGTACCTTTTTCGAGGGCGAGACGATTCTGGTGCTGGCCGGTTTCCTCGCTTTCCAGGGCTATCTGCGCCTGGATCTGGTCATCGCCACCGCCTTTTTCGGCGCCTGCGCCGGCGATCAGCTCTGGTACATGCTGGGCCGCCACCACGGCCGCCGGGTACTGGCGCGCAAGCCGCGCTGGGAAGCGCTCGGCGAGCGCGCGCTACGGTTGATACGCCGCCATCCGGATCTGTGGGTGCTCGGGTTCCGCTTTATCTATGGCGTGCGCACCGTGATGCCGGTGGCGATTGGCGTATCCGGTTACCCGCCCGGCCGCTTCCTGGTCTTCAATTGCCTCGGTGCCGGGATCTGGGCGACGGTGCTGGGGCTCGCTGCCTACCATTTCGGCAATCTTCTGGAAACCCTGCTCGGCCACGTCAAACGGTATGAATTCATCGTGCTGGGTACGCTGGTGGTGATCGGCGTGCTGTTCTGGCTGCGCCGCTACTACCGCAATCGCCGTACTTAGCAGGCACGCCTGCACGCGGCACGCTTGCAGGCCGAACCCCGGTTCCACCGCGTGGGCGGGGCGAAAAAGAGGATTGCGAACCCGCAGGCGTGGCCGAAAACACCGCTTTTAGCCTGTTGCGTGCAAGCGTGCCGCGTGCAAGCGTTCGTCCAACCCCAAGTCCGAAAACGGCGAGTGCCGGCGTTGCCACGGCGTTATCATGGGGCCATGTGGATTGATGACGATGTGTGCTATCAGGCTCTGAGCGCCCGCGATGCCCGGTTCGACGGGCACTTCTTCGTGGCGGTGTCGAGCACCGGCATTTATTGCCGCCCGGTGTGCCCGGCGGCCGTGCCGAAGCGGGTGAACTGCCGCTTTTATTCCAGCGCCGCCGCCGCCGAAGGCGCCGGCTTTCGCCCCTGTTTGCGCTGCCGGCCGGAGCTGGCGCCGGGCCACGCCAGTGTCGACGCCCGCCATCGGCTGGCGCAGGCGGCCGCCGCGCGCCTGGATGACGGCGCCGCCGAAGCGACCTCGGTGGCGGATCTGGCCATGCAGCTGGGGGTCACCGACCGGCATTTGCGCCGCGTGTTCAGCGCCGAGTTCGGCGTCACCCCGATCGCCTACGCCCAGACTCAGCGCCTGTTGCTCGCCAAGCGTTTGCTCACCGACACGGCGCTGCCGGTGACCGAAGTGGCGCTGACCTCCGGCTTCCAGAGCGTGCGCCGTTTCAACGCTCTGTTCCGCGAGCGCTATCGCATGGCACCGGGAGATGTGCGCCGGCACGGACGGCGCCCTCCCGCTGGCGAACTGGTATTCCAACTGGCCTACCGGCCGCCGCTGGCCTGGCCCTTGTTGCGTGATTTTCTCGGCCAGCGAGCGATCGCCGGGGTCGAGGCGGTCGACACGTCGGACGGACCGGACCCGGCTAGCGGGCCAGGCAGCGGGCAAGGCCGCGGGCAAGGAGAGTACCGGCGCACGGTGGCGATCCGTCGGGGCGAGCAGCTGTTTCTGGGCTGGTTAACGGTGGCGCCGGTGGCTGGGCGCGATACCCTCAAGGCCACGCTCAGTGGCAGCCTGGCGGCGGTGGTGCCCGAGGTGCTGGCGCGACTCAAGCGGTTGTTCGACCTGGCTTGCCAGCCTGACCGGGTGGCCGCCGCCCTGGGTGAGGTGGCGCAAGCCCATCCGGGGTTGCGCGTGCCGGGGGCGTTCGACGGCTTCGAGGCGGCGGTGCGCGCGGTGCTCGGCCAACAAATCACGGTGCGTGCGGCCCGCACCCTGGCGGGGCGGTTTGCCGCCGAGCTGGGCACCCCGCTGCACACGCCGTTCGCCGAACTGACCCACGCCTTTCCCGACGCCGCCACCGTGGCCAACGCCGACCCCGCCCGGATCGGCAAGCTGGGCATTCTGCGCCGCCGGGTGGCGGCGATTCAGGCGCTTGCCGAAGCGCTGGTGGAGCGGCGTTTGCAACTGACACCCGGCGCCGATGTGGATGCCACCCTGGCGGCTCTGAAAGCGCTGCCCGGCATCGGCGACTGGACCGCCCAGTACCTGGCCATGCGTGCTTTGTCCTGGCCGGACGCCTTCCCGGCCGCCGACTTTGGCGTGCTCAAGGCGCTGGGCGAGCGCTCCCCGGCGGCGGCCCGGCAACGCGCCGAGGCCTGGCGCCCCTGGCGCGCCTACGCGGTGCTGCATCTGTGGCAATCGTTGGCTGACCAACAGAAGGAGTCTTGATCATGGTGCTTTATGAGCGTGTAGACAGCCTGCTTGGCGGCGTGCTTCTGGCGGCGCACGACGAGCGGTTGTGCGGCGTGTGGTTCGAGGGCCAGAAATACTATCCGCCGCTGCGGGGCTGGCGGCCGGCGTCGGATTCGGCGTTGCTGGGCGAGGCCGCCGCGCAGTTGAAGGCCTACTTTGAAGGGCGGCTGCGTGCCTTTGATCTGCCGTTGTCGCTGGCCCGGGGGACACCGTTTCAGCAGCAGGTCTGGCAGGCACTGCGCACCATTGACGCTGGCCAGACCCTCACCTATGGCGAGCTGGCGCGGCGCCTGCAGCGGCCCCGCGCGGTGCGCGCGGTGGCCGCCGCGGTGGGGCGCAATCCGCTGTCGGTGGTGGTGCCCTGCCATCGTGTGCTGGGCGCCAACGGTTCATTGACCGGCTATGCCGGCGGCCTCGACCGAAAAGCGCGGCTGCTGGCCCTGGAAGGGCATCAGGGCGCCTGGCAGGCGTCGGGCAAGCGCGCCGCCGGGCGATAATTCTGATGCCGGCGGGTGTGCCAGCACAGGTACACCCCCACCAGCATAATCGCGCAACTGGCGGCGAACGGCGTGCGGAACCCGCCGGACCACTCGATCAGCACGCCGGCCGCCGCCGGGCCGATCAACTGGCCGATGGCGTAAAACAGGGTGACGAAGCTCACCGCCACCGCCGCCTGGTGTGGTGGCACGGTTTCCGTGGACGCCGCCAGCACGCAGGTGAACAGGCCCGACACGCTCATGCCGAGAATCACGAAATGGGCGGCGAAAAACGGCGTGCTGGGCCACAGCACTGGCAGTGCGGTGGCGAACAGCGCCAACGACATACATAAAACCAGCCCGTTGGCCCGGCCAATACGGTCGGACAACCAGCCCCATACGGGTCCGGTAAAAATAGAGATCATGCCCATGGTCGAAGCCATGTGGCCGGCGGTCAGTGAAGGCACGCCCGCATCCAGCGCGTAGCTGTACATAAAGGTGGCCTGCACGATGTAGGTCAACCCCAGCACGCCGTACACCAACCCCACGTTAATCACATGGGGGTTGCGAAACACCGGCTCTTCGCCGGAGGCGTGGCCCGCTGTTTCCTCACCCAGCGCCTCGGCGGTGCTGGCGGCGTAATGGCGGGTCGGGTTGCGCAGAAACAACAGCGCCAGCACGCCCACCCCAAGACCACCAGCGGCGAAGATCTCCCACACGTGTCGCCAGCCGTCGCGGATATCCTGCTCGGTGAGCGCCGGCACCAGCATGCCGGCCAGCAACATGCCCGCGCCCACGCCGCTGGTGGTGAAGCCGATCACCGCGCCGCGCCGTTGCGGGTAGGTATTGGCGAGCAGTGAAATCAACGGGGTGTAACCGAACGCGGTGCCCATGCCCAGCAATACCATCAATACCATCAGCACCCACAGCTCATGGGCCCGGCTGAGGCCCACGAACCCGACGATCACCATCGCCAGGCCGAGCATCACCGCCTGCTTGCCGCCGAACCGTGCGGCGAACACCCCGGCCACCATCACCAGCAGTAAATAACCCAGCGCGGTGGCGGTGCCCAGGTTGGCGGCCTGGGAATAGCTCAGGTCGAGGCCGGTGCGCATGGCCGGCAGCATCAGCCCGTAACAGAGCCGGCCAAACACCAGCAACACCACGGTGCACAGGGCGCCGGTGGCAACCATCAGAACAAAGGGGGGGCGTCGTTTGAAAAAATCCATTACCTGCCTCGGAGCGGGCCGCCACGGCAGGCCCGGTTCGTTATTATTGCGCCGGTCGCCAAGCGCCATGCTGACGTGGGGCCAACCGGTAACGGGCGCCACCACGGTGCCACCCGGAGGGCCTCAGTGTAGCCCAGAGCCCGGGGTGGGCATACCAGAGGGTATGTCCGAAAACAGTCCGATCATTGCCAATTTTCGTGCCGGGGCTATGCTGGCCGGCGCCAGTGGTTGGCGATGACAGGGCAGGCGGGAGTCAGTAATGAGCGAATTGAAAGCGGGCCGGTACCGGCATTTCAAAGGTGGTGAATACCAGGTGGAAGGGGTCGCCCGGCATTCGGAAACCGGCGAGGAACTGGTCGTGTATCGCCCCTTGTATGGCGAGGGCGGCCTGTGGGTCCGTCCCCTGGCGATGTTTATGCAAACGGTGCCGGTGGAAGGCGGCGAGCGCCCCCGGTTTGAATACCTGAGCGACTGATCGGCGAAGGAGGGGGACGCGATGGCCTGGTGGGTGGACAAAACGGTCGACTGACGACCACGATAAACGCCGCGCCCGGCGCTGTGATCGCCGCGGCCGTGTTATCATCGCGGTTTTGCGCGAGCCCAGCCCTATGTCCGAGTCAACTCCGATCCTGCGCCTCAAAAAAAATGAGGAGCGCCGCCTCAAGGCCGGCCACGAATGGATCTACGCCAACGAAGTGGATACCGACAGCGCGGCGCTGAAAACGCTGCCCGCCGGCGCCGCCTGTGTGGTGCAAGACAGCCGTGGCAAAGTGCTTGGCCGGGCCCTGCTGAGCCCGCACTCGCTGATCGCGGCGCGCCTGTACAGCCGCGACGCTAAACAGGAACCCAGCCGCAGCTTTTTCAAAAAACGCATTGAACAGGCGCGCGTGCTGCGCGACACCCTGTATCCGGAGCCGTTCTACCGGCTGATCTATGGCGAGGCCGACGGCCTGCCGGGGCTGGTGGTGGATCGCTTCGGCGACACCCTGGTGGTGCAGACCGGCACCGCCGGCATGGAAGCGCATTTGGAAACGGTGGCGGCGGCGCTGGACGCGGTCCTGCAACCGGCCAACATTGTGCTGAAAAACGAAGCCTCGGTGCGTGAGCTGGAAGGTTTGCCGTTGTACACCCGCGCGTTCAAGGGCGAAGTGCCCGAGCGGTTGACGCTGCGCGAGAACGGCGCCAATTTCGAGGCGCCGTTGCGCGATGGCCAGAAGACCGGCTGGTTCTATGATCACCGCGAGGCCCGCCGCCGCATGGCGCCGCTGGCCAAGGGCGCGCGGGTGCTGGACGTGTTCGCCTATTGCGGCGGCTGGGGCGTGCAAGCGGCCTGCGCCGGGGCCCGCGAAGTCACCGGCGTGGACAGCTCGGCGCTGGCACTGGAATACATGCACCGCAACGCCGAACTCAACGGCGTGCAGGAAGGGCTGCGCACCATTGAAGGCGACGCCATGGAGGTGCTCAAGGCGCTCGCCGCCGATGGCGAAAAATTCGACCTGGTGATTCTTGATCCGCCCGCCTTTATCAAGCGCCGCAAGGATTTCAAAAGCGGCCTGGCCGGCTACCACGCGATCAACGAATTGGCGCTGCGGTTGATCAAACCCGGCGGCTACCTGATCTCCGCGTCCTGCTCCATGCACCTGCCCGCCGACAAACTGCTCGACGTGATGCGCGCCTCCGCCCGTCACATCGACCGCAACCTGCAAGTGCTCGGCTACCAGGGCCAGGGGCCGGATCACCCGATTCACCCCTCGATCCCGGAAACCGCCTACCTGAAAAGCTGGTTCGCGCGGGTTTTGTTTGGGTTTTAAATGATTGGAGTTGAAAGTTGAAAGTTGAAAGTTAAAAGTTAAAAGTTAAAAGTTAAAAGTTAAAAGGGCGAGCCATATACATTACCCGCTCCGCCCCAACCCTTTTAACTCTGAACTTTGAACCTTCAACTTGCCTCGCTCACACCCACACCACCACGGCGGTGATCGCCAGCACCACGGCGGTGATGCGCGCCACCCGTGCCTGGTTGCGGCGCAGGGCGTCGAGCAGGGGGCCGCGGGCCAGCACCAGCGCCACCAGCGAGTACCAGGCGCCGTCGATGGCCACGGCGGTGGCGGCGATCTGAACGCGGGCGCCGGTGCCCATGCCGGCATCGACGAACTGGCTGAACAGGGCCAAGAAAAACAACGCCACTTTCGGGTTAAGGAAGGCGATCAGGAAACCATCGCGTGCCGGGCGCCGGCGCGGTGTCGCCGAGGCGGATTGATCGCCGGCGTTGGCGTGGCGCCAGCTTTTTATCGCCAGCCACACCAGAAACAGAGAGCCGGCCACGCGCATGGCGGTCTCAAGCTGCGGCAGGCGCTGCAACAGTGCCGCCAGGCCGGCCACGGTGAGCCCGGCGTAGAAGGCGACGCCGACGGCGTGGGCCAGGGCGGCGCTGACACCAGCCCGGGCGGAGCCGTGCAGGGTGTGGTGGGTGACCACCGCCAGGCTGGCGCCGGGGGTCATGGCGCCCAGCGCGCACAACCCGGCCAACAGCAGCCAGTTTTCGAAGCTCAACATAACGTGGTCCCGATCAATGGTGGGGGGATTTCACGTTACCGCCGCGTGGTGGTCAAGGGCACGGAGCGATTAGCAGGCTGCTAGGGATAGCGGGCGAACACACGGCTGCCCTGATCGCCGAACAGCAACACCTGATAAGCGTCGCGCCGCTCGCCCATTTCCATGCCTGGCGAGCCCGCCGGCATGCCGGGCACGGTCAGCCCGCGGGCATCGGGTTTTTCTTTAAGCAGCCGTTTGACGTCGCTGGCGGGCACATGGCCTTCGATGGCGTAGCCGTCGATAAAGGCGGTGTGGCAGGAACCCTGGCCCGGTTGCAGCCCGGCGCGCACCTTGATCGCTTGTAGATTCTCGGTGTCGTGCACGTTGACGTCGAAGCCGTGCTCGCGCATGTGCGCCACCCACTTCTCACAGCAGCCGCAATAGGGCGACTTATAGACTTCCAGGGTGCCGGCGGCGGCGAGGCCGCTGACCAGCAACATCAAGGTACTCAGGGCGAAACGTTTCATCGGCTGATCTCTCTTTGGCGTTGTTCCATCGTTGTTTCAACGTTGTATCGGTGTTCATCGGCAGGGCGGATTCTATTCAACAATCAGGGTGCCCTGGTACATCTGCATCTGGCAGGTAAAGCGATAGGTGCCGGGCTGGGTGGGTGTCAGGGTCACGGTGGTGACCTCGCCAATGGCCAGGGTCTCGGAAACGTCGAGCCCGTGGAACACCACCTGCTCGGCGCAGGGGCTGGCGTCGCGGCGCTCGAATCGCAGTTGCAGGGTGGCGCCGGCGGCGGTCTTGATCACGGCCGGCTCGTAGACGCCGTGGTCCACCACGATGTCGATCACGCCGCCGCTGTGCCGGGTGGCGCGACCCTTTGAAGACAACCAGAACCACCAGACGATCAGGGCCATCAGCACCAGCCCGGAAAGATTGACCAGCAATGTGCTCATGGGCGTTCTCCTTGTGGGCGCCGCTGACGCGGTTTGAACAACCGCAAGCGGTTGGCGTTGCTGACCACGGTGACCGAGCTCAGCGACATGGCGGCGCCGGCGATTACCGGGCTGAGCAGCCAGCCGGTGAACGGGTAGAGCAAGCCGGCGGCGATCGGCACGCCCAGGCTGTTGTAGATAAAGGCGCCGAACAGGTTTTGCTTGATATTGCGCAAGGTCGCCCGGGAAATCGCCATGGCATCGGCAACGCCGTGCAGCGAGCCGCTCATCAGGGTAATGGCGGCGGATTCGATCGCCACGTCGGTGCCGGTGCCAATGGCGAAGCCAACGTCAGCCTGGGCCAGCGCCGGGGCATCGTTGATGCCATCGCCGACCATCGCCACCTTCGCGCCCCGCTGCTGAAGTCGCGCCACGTGGGCGGCCTTGTCCTCGGGCAGTACTTCGGCGAGCACCTCACCGATGCCCGCTTGGCGGGCGATGGCGTCGGCGGTGGCCTGCACGTCGCCGGTGATCATGATCACCTTGAGGCCGCTGTCGCGCAGCCGCGCGACGGCGTCGGCGGAGTCCGCCTTGATGCGATCGGCCACGCCGATCACGCCCAGCAGTTGGGTGTCGCGGGCCAGGAACAAGGGCGTGGCGGCGTCGTCGCTGAGCGAGCGGGCGGCCTGGTCCAGCGTCATGGCGACGCCTTGTTGTTCCAGCCAGCGGCGGTTGCCCAGCCTCAGGGTGGCGCCTTGCTGGGTGGCGCTGACGCCCAGGCCATTGCTGGACTGGAAATCGCTGACCGCTGGCGGCGTCAGTTGTCTGCGTTTCGCTTCGTCGAGAATCGCGCGCGCCAGGGGGTGCTCCGAGCCGGCTTCCAGGGCGGCGGCCAGCGCCAGCACGTGTTGTTCGTCGCCGTCGGCGGCGATCACCCGGGTCACCGCCGGTTTGCCTTCGGTGAGGGTGCCGGTTTTGTCCAGCACCACGGTATTCAGGCCGGCGGCGGTTTGCAGCGCTTCGCCCTGGCGAATCAGGATGCCCGCTTCGGCGGCCTTGCCGACGCCCACCATCACCGACATCGGCGTGGCCAGGCCCAGCGCGCAGGGGCAGGCGATGATCAGCACCGAGGTGGCCGCCACCATCATGTAGGCCAGTGGCGGGTTGGGACCGAAATTGTACCAGGCCAGCGCGGCGCTCACCGCGATCAACAGAATCGCCGGCACGAACACCGCCGCCACGCTGTCCGCCAGGCGGCCAATCGGCGGCTTGGCGCCCTGGGCTTTTTTGACCAGATCAATAATGCGCGCCAGCGCCGTGTCGGCGCCCACCCGGGTGGCCCGGTAGATCAGTGTGCCGCTGTCGTTCAGGGTGCCGGCGGCGACGCTGTCGCCGGGGCCTTTGCGCACCGGCATGGGCTCGCCGGTGAGCATGGATTCGTCAACGCTGCTGTCGCCGTCTTCCACCTCACCGTCCACCGCCAGGGTCTCGCCGGGGCGCACGCGCAGGCGGTCGCCTTCGCGGACCTGCTCCACCGGCAGGTCGATTTCTTCACCGTCACGCACCACCCGCGCGGTTTTCGCGCGCAGCCCCAGCAAACGTTTTACCGCCGCTCCGGTCTTGCCCCGCGCCCGCATTTCCAGCGCCAGGCCCAGATTGACCAAACCAATGATCATCGGGCTGGCTTCGAAATAAACGTGGCGGGCGGCGGAGGGCAGCACCAAGGGAGCGATCACCACCACCATGGAATAGGCCCAGGCGGCGGCGGTGCCCACCGCGATCAGGGTGTCCATATTGGCGTTGTGATGACGAAACGCTTTCCAGCCGCCGACGAAGAAATGCCGGCCGGGAAACACCAGCATCGCCAGGGTCACCAGACCCACCACGAACCAGGCCACCTGGCCGGGCGTGCCCGGCTCCACCGTCATGGAACCGCCGGCCCAGCCCCACAGCATCACCGGCACGCCCACCGCCAGGCTCAAGGCGGTCTGGCCAAGCAGCTTTTTGTACAGCGAACGTTCCTGCTCTTCCCGTTCCTGTTCGGCAGTGTGGGGATCGCGCACTTCGCTGGCCTGATAACCGGCGGACTGCACCGCGCGGACCAGATCGTCGGGGCGTGCCCGGCCGCTGACGCGGGCGGTGCGGTCGGCCAGATTCATGCTGGCCTTGGCGACACCGGGTACCGCGCCCAGGGCGTCTTCAATGGTGCGCACACAGGACGCGCAGTGGGCACCACTGATCGAAAGCTGAACGTCCTGGTCCTGGTCCTGGTCCTGGTCCGCTTGCGCCAGCGGCGCGGTTTCGTCGGCCGCCGCCGGATCGGCGGCGTAACCGGATTCTACCAGCGCCTCTTGCACGGCCTGGCGGGACGCATCGCCGCTCACGGTGACCCGCTGGCCCGGCAGGTCCACGCTCACCGCGGTGACGCCGGGCACCACTTCGAGGGCGGCATCGATACGCTTAACGCAGCCCTGACAGGTGGCGCCTTGAATCGGCAAGGTCTGCTTGTTCATGGCCTGTTCCTCCATCATTGAAGGTCAGTATGCAAGGTTGGGGTTACCCTGGGGTCAAGCCTCCGCCAACAATGAAAACTTTTATAAAAGCGTCACTTAAATCGCGACCCGCGCATAGCCGCGCTGCTGGGAACCGTGGAAGATGTGCTCACCCTGATCGGGCAAGCAAGATCAGAACGGGGATCGGCAGCCACCTTGGCTTCGCCCCGGCCGGCCGCTCCCAGGCCGTTGCAAACAGCCCAAACAGAAACAGCGAGGACACGGATATGTTGAAACAAACCTTGATCGCTTCCGCCATTGCCGCCGCCACCGTCGCCAGCACCGGTGTTCAGGCGCAAACCCAGACCACGCCGGTACGCAACAACGACTTCTCCTACACCTACGGTCAGTTCGGTTACGACAACTGGGATTACGATAGTGGCCCGGATGTGGACGTACTCACCGGTGAAGGCGCGTTCGAACTGGACGAGCACGTGTTCCTGCGCGGCGGTGTGAGCTTCTACGACGGTGATTACGACAGCCCCGGCAGCGACGACGTGGACGGCAACCGCATTTACGCGGGCCTGGGTTTCCACACCCCGCTGCAACGCGGCCTTGATCTGGTCGGTACCGCCGACATCATCCGTGACGACAATGATTTCGACGATGATGAATTCGGTTATGCCCTGCGCGCCGGCCTGCGCCACCAGACCACGCAGAAACTGGAACTCTCCGGTGGTGCGCTTTACGAAGACATCTACGATGGCAACTTCGGTGTTTATGGCCAGGGCCTGGTGAATCTGACCACCGCCTGGGATGTGGGCGCTCGAGTGGCGTTCACCGATGACTCCGATTCTCTCGGCGTGTTCGGTCGCTACAATTTCTAATCGATAGCCGCCGATCAAACGGCCAGAAGGAATGGCCAGAAGGAATGGAAAGGGCGCTCGGGATGAGCCCCCTTCCGCCAGGGAAGGCGGATCTACAACCAGAACGCGGCCATTCGGCCGCGTTTTTTTTGCCATCCACCTGACAGCGAAGCCGCCGTGGGAGCGGTCCCCGGCCGCGAACCGAGCCGAAGGCGAGGCTGGCCTGGCAAAGCCCCTTCGCGGTCAGGGACCGCTCCCACAAAACATTTCCGACCCAGCCCTGACCCCGCTACAGCGCCGCTGTGGGAGCGGTCCTTGACCGCGAACCGGCGTAGCCGGACGGCGCGCCAGTCCCGCTATGCCGTGATCAACCCGCCTCCCGTTCAGGGCACCGTTGGCGGCAGCCAGGCGGCCAGCGGCGCCCAGTCCTGAGCACGGCGGGCGTTTTCCAGGGCAGCTTGAAAACCCGGCTCGAGCTGCTCCAGGCCGGCGCGAAGCGCGGCATTGTCCGGCGTGGAAAGCTGCGCGAGTGTCGCCGCCGGTTGGCTGGCGCCGATGATCGCGCCGCTGTGCGCGTCCAGGTACAGTCCGGCGGTTGGGTCGGTGGCGCCCTGATGCTGATGCAGGCGCTCAAGGCGCTGGTCAATCACCGCCAAGGCGCAGCGCAGATCCTCCGGCCGCACAGTGGGCTCGCCGTCAAGCTGAGTCAGGTCGCTTTCCAATTGTGCCGCGCTCAGGTGTACATACTGGCGCCGCCGATCCGCCTGCCGGGCGGCGCCCGGTTGCAGATCGGCGATCCGCCGGGGGGCGTCCGGAGCGCCAGCGAGCACCAGCCATAACGGTTGGAAGCCCAGGGCTACCTCGCCATCGTCAGTGGCGCCTTGCTGAGCGCGCAGACTGTCGGCGTTCAGGGCCAGGGCCGGGTCGTTGATCAGCCCGGAGTCCGGCCAGGCCGGCAGCGCGTCCACGTAAGCCGGATACCAGGGCCAATGATCCAGGCGGTCCAGCGGCGCCATGCGCCCCTTGGCGCAGGCTTGGGCGGCGAGGCCCAGGTACGCCTGATTAAAGGCCTGATACAGCGCACTCCACTGCTCCCGGGTGCTTTGCAAATGCGCCGGCGTGGGCGTTTCCAGCAATGTTTCCAGCGCTTCATGCCATTGCTGGCGTTGCTGGCGTAAATGGGCGCCGGCGCCGTTGTCCGCGAACCGCGGTGCATCGCTGGCGCTGTCCGTGGTGGGGGCGGCGGCTGCCGCTGGCGGTGCCTCGCGTTGCTCGCAGGCACACAGTGCCAGCGTCAGCGCCAATACGATCAGCGACGATCGCCGGGGTGCGTTCATGGTGGCCTCTCTTATTCTGTTATCAGCGCGGGCAGCCGCGCAGCGACATCACCGGCCAGCCCTGCTCCCGAGCGGCGCGCTCCAGGGTTGGGTCCGGGTCCACCGCCACCGGGTTCGTGACCTGGCCAAGCAGGGGCAGGTCGTTGTGCGAGTCGCTGTAGAAATAGCTGCCGGTAAGCTCCTCGCCGTGTTCGCGCAGCCACTCGGTGAGCCGTTCCACTTTGCCTTCGCGGTAGCTGGGCGTGCCGACGATGCGGCCGGTGTAACCGTGTTCGGTTTTTTCCGCCACCGTGGCGATCAGGTGTTCGATGCCCAGGCGGGCGGCGATTGGCGCGGTGATGAAGTCGTTGGTGGCGGTGATGATCATCAGGGTGTCGCCACGCTTGCGGTGTTGCTCCACCAGAGACTCGGCGTCGGGCAGCCAGATGGTGTCGATCACCTCGTCCATAAAGCGCTGGCGGAGCTGGTCCAGGTCGGTCAGGGAATGTTCCTTGAGCGCGCCGAGAACGAATTCCTGATAGGCGAACACATCCAGGCGGCCGTCCAGGTAGTCCTGATAGAAGCGATCGTTGCTGGCCTGGTAGGAGGGGCCGTCGACCCAGCCCTGCTGGACCAGAAATTCTCCCCACAGGTGGTCGGAATCGCCGGCGATCAGGGTGTTGTCCAGATCGAAAATCGCAAGGGTCATGGTCTCTCCAGGGCATCGATGATCGGGTGTCCGCTGCCGTTAACGGCGCCGGGTAGCTTATCAGACGCGCTTTACCGAGGCAGTTGATTGATCGGGTTGCCCCGCCCGAGGTTTAATGGGGGCAATATGGCGTTGGTCTGCCCGGGTAATTCGGAAACCCTCGCGCCGCGCCACGGGATTGGACCATGACAGGCATTATTGACGAAAAAGGTTACCGGCTGAACGTCGGTATAGTGATCGCCGGCCAGGATGGCAAGGTGTTCTGGGGGCGTCGCGTGGGCAACCGTGACGCCTGGCAGTTCCCCCAGGGCGGAATGATGCCCGGTGAAACCCCGGAGCAGACCCTGTACCGGGAACTCGAGGAGGAAACCGGGCTGCGCCAGGAGCACGTGCGGATTCTCGCCACCACCGAGGGCTGGCTCACTTATCGGCTGCCGCGCCGCTTTTTGCGCCCGCCGCGCAACCGCCCGCAGTGCATTGGTCAGCGGCAGAAATGGTTTTTGTTGCGGTTGGAATCCGATGAAGAGGCGATCGATCTGGGCCGCTCGCCGATCCCCGAGTTCCAGGATTGGCGCTGGGTGAATTATTGGTACCCGATTCGCAAGGTGGTGCACTTCAAGCGCGGCGTCTATGCCCGGGCGCTGCGTGAGCTGGCGCCGGCATTGCGCGGCGCCCGGCGCCGGGAGGGCTGATCCTCGCCGGATCGAGCGCTGGTTCACGGCGGCGCCAGGCCCCTTCCCGGCGCCTCCGAAGAGCCGCCGGCTCAGCGGTAAAACGATGTTGAACAGCCTCTAAGGAACCCCATGTCGATGCTCGATACCCTGCGCCGCATTGTGCAGGAAGTGAACAACGCACCGGATATTCGCTCGGCCCTGGATTTCATGGCGCTGCGGGTGCGCGATGCCATGGGGACCGAGGTGTGCTCCATATACCTGCGCGACAACACCGCGGAGCGCTACGTGCTGATGGCGTCCGAGGGCCTTAAGCGCGAAGCGGTGGGGCACGTCAGCCTGGGGTTTTCCGAGGGCCTGGTCGGCCAGGTCGGCCAGCGCGAGGAGCCGATCAACCTGGAGGACGCGTTCGCTCACCCCAAGTTCCACTATCTGGCGGAAACCGGCGAAGACCCGTTCCACGCCTTCCTGGGCGTGCCGGTGATGCACCATGGCGAGGTGCTGGGCGTGCTGGTGGTGCAGCAGCGTGATGCGCGCCGCTTCGACCAGAGCGAAGAGGCGTTTCTGGTCACCATTTCCGCCCAACTGTCGGCGGTGATCGCCCACGCGCACGCCTCCGGGGTGTTGTTCGAGCAACTCGACACACCGGAACGGGCCAGCTTCTATGACGGCGTGGCCGGCGCCTCCGGGGCCGCCATCGGCATCGCCAAGCTGCTGTTCCCGGAGACCGATCTGTCCGCGGTACCGGACCGCGATGCCGAGGACGTGGCCTCCGAGATCGCCCTGCTCGACGAGGCCCTGGTGCGCGTGCGTCAGGAAATTCGCGATCTGGCCGAGCGCGCCAAGGCGAGCCTGGGCGCCGAGGAACAGGCGCTGTTCGACGTCTACCTGCGTATGCTCGACCGCCACGCCCTGCCCGCCGAAGTGATCGCGCGCATTCGCGAAGGGCAGTGGGTGCAGGGTGCGCTGCGCATGGTGGTGGACGCCCATGTGCACAATTTCGAAATGATGGACGACCCGTATCTGCGCGAGCGCGCCGCCGATGTGCGCGACCTGGGCCGGCGCCTGCTGACCCAGCTGCAAAGCCGCAACCGGCGCCAGATCGAGTACCCCGCGCACTGCATTCTGATGGGCGATGACATCTCCGCCCCCATGTTGATGGAGCTGCCCGCTGAGCGCATTGCCGGCATCGTCACCAGCCGTGGCTCGCGCAACTCGCACATGGCGATCGTGGCGCGGGCGATGGGCATCCCCACCGTGGTCGGTTGCCAGAACCTGCCGCTCAAGAAGCTCGACGGCAAAGAGCTGATCGTGGATGGCTTCCGTGGTCGGGTGGTGGCCAATGCGTCGGTGGAGCTTAAGCAGCAGTTCGAAGAAATCATCGCCGAGGAAGAAAGCCTGCTCGCCGGTTTGGAAAAGCTGCGCGACGAGCCGGCGCAGACCGAAGACGGCGTGCGCGTGCAACTGCAGGTCAACACCGGCCTGATGACCGACATCAATCGCTCGATTGAGCGCGGCGCCGAAGGGGTCGGGCTGTACCGCACCGAGATCCCGTTCATGGTGCGCGATCGGTTTCCCTCCGAGGAGGAGCAGCGCGCCATCTATCGCGAGCAGCTCGCCGCCTTCGCGCCCATGCCGGTGACCATGCGCACCCTGGATATCGGTGGCGACAAATCGTTGAGTTATTTTCCCATCGAGGAAGAAAATCCATTTCTCGGCTGGCGCGGCATTCGGGTGACCCTGGATCACCCGGAAATTTTCATCGTTCAGGTGCGCGCCATGCTCAAAGCCGCCGAAGGCTTCGACAACCTGCGCATCATGCTGCCGATGATCACCAGCGTGTTCGAAGCCGAGGAAGCCCAGCATCTGATTCACCGCGCCTGGCTGGAAGTGCGCGAAGAGGGCATCGACGTGGCGATGCCGCCGGTGGGGGTGATGATCGAGGTGCCGGCGTCGGTCTATCAGGCGCGGGCGCTCGCCCAGCGGGTCGATTTTCTTTCGGTGGGCACCAACGACCTGACCCAGTACCTGCTGGCGGTGGACCGCAACAACCGCCAGATCGCCGATCTGTATAACTCGCTTCACCCGGCGGTGCTGCACGCCCTGTTGCACGTGGTGGAGCAGGCCCATGAAGAGGGCAAGCCGGTGTCGGTGTGCGGAGAAATGGCCGGTGATCCGGCGTCCGCGCTGCTGCTGATGGCAATGGGCTACGACGCGCTGTCGATGAGCGCCTCCAACCTGCTGCGCGTGAAGGCGGCGGTGCGCAAGGTCAGCATGGGCTTTCTGCGTCGCCTGCTCAACGAGGTGCTGGCCATGGACAACGGCGAAGTGATCGCCTCCTACATGGACCTGCAATTGACCAAGGTGGGGCTTGGCGATCTGATTCGCCATCGTAAGTCGGGATAAGCGGGCAGCGGCCCGCCGCCCCTTCGCGGTCAAGGACCGCTCCCGTAGCGGCGTTGCTAAAGGCGCTGGCACGCAACACGCAGCACGCTTTACGTGGGGTCATCACTGAACCGCACCGGCCCGTCCGTGGCGCCGCTGGGCAGCCAGTTCTGCTCCGCCATGTGCAAACGGCCGTGGCGGTCCATGCGCACCGCGGAGCTGGCCCGGGTGCCGTAGTCGGGCGATTGGATGAACACCGGTGCCACCAGGCGCTCCAGGTCCACCGGCACGCCAGTGTCGGGCAGATGGTGGTCGTCCGGCTGGTGCGGGTCGTGCACCACCGCCAACAGGTCGGCCAGTTCGCCGCCTCGTTCCATGGCTTCCGCCAGTCGTTTTTTGCCGCGCTCCACCTTGGGCCAGGGGTCGTCCAGCAAGCCATTGCTGAGGCCATGCAGCCCCGGTTCCACTGGTTGCGCCGGGGCGCCCCGGTTGCCCAGGTACCACAATGAAGGGCCATCGCAGACCAACAGATTGAAGCCGCCGTAGTGCTGTTGCTCGGTTTGCAGTGCCCGGCAGAACGCCTCGGCGCTTTGCTCGCTTTCCAGAAACGCCTGCGGCAACAGCCCTCGGGAGCGTTCGCCCACGGTGCGCTCGGCGATCGGTTCGCGGAAATTGGTGACCACCGCGAAGCGGCCGTCGCGGTGAATACCCAGCCAGGTGCCGCCGGCGCGCAGATCCAGACCGCAGAACACCCGGTCGCGCCAGCGCGCCGATTGCGCCGGGCGCTGATGGAATTCATCCCGATTGGCGGCCAGCGCCAGGGGCACGGCGGCGCCGGGCCGCCAATTGAACAGCACAATACACATGGGGGGTCCTTAATCACGAAAACGCCGCCGCACGGCGCGCGACACCCGGCGCCGGCTCGTCGGCAGGGACGCGGGCGCGGGTGGCCGGCAAGCGAGCCAAGCGCCAAGGTCTTTGTTAGCATACCCGCCTCTTGCAGGGGATATCCATGATGGAACGTCGATGATGCTGTTGCTGATTTGCGCCGCCATTGGCGTGCTGGCCGGGCTGATGGCCGGGGCGCTGGGGCTGGGCGGGGGCGTGGTCATCGTGCCGCCGTTGATCTATCTGTTTCATCAACAGGGCTTCGCCCCGGAGGTGGTGGCCCAGATGGCGGTGGGTACCTCCCTGTGCACCATCATCGTGACGTCGGTGAGTTCGGTGCGCACCCACCATCTGGCCGGTTTCGTGCGCTGGCCGTTGACCCTGCGCCTGGGCGTGGGCATCGTCGTCGGAGCCCTGCTTGGGGCGGTGATCGCGGACCGCCTGTCGGGGCCGACGCTGACCCGCCTGTTCGGCGTATTCGCGGTGCTGGTGGCGTTGCAGATGCTGATCAGCGGCCGCCGCCGCCGCACGCCACCGCCCAGCGGCGAGCGCCTGCCCGGGGCCGCCGGCCTGGCCGCCGCCGGCGGCGTGATCGGCACCGTGTCCAGCCTGTTCGGCATCGGTGGCGGCTCGCTGACCGTGCCGTTTCTTTCCTGGTGCCGGTTGCCGATGCAGAATGCGGTGGCGATTTCCGCCGCCTGCGGGTTGCCGATCGCGGTGGCTGGCAGTGTCGGCTTCGTGATCACCGGCTGGCACCGGGCCGGGTTGCCCGATGGCGCCTTTGGTTACGTGTATCCGCCGGCGGCGCTGGCCATCGTGGTGACCAGCTTTCCCATGGCCCGAGTGGGCGCGCGGCTCAGCCACCAACTGCCCTCGGCAACGCTGAAGCGTATTTTTTCGGTGATCCTGATCGTCATTGGTCTGGAACTGATTTTCACTTGAGGGACCTGTTATGACCTTTCCGCAGATCGACCCGGTGGCGGTGTCCATCGGCCCGCTGCAGATTCATTGGTACGGGTTGATGTATCTGGTCGGGTTCGTGGGCGGCTGGTGGCTGCTGAAGCGGCGCACCGAACGCGCCGGCAGCGGCTGGACCCGCGAACAGCTCAGCGACATGCTGTTCTATATCGCGATGGGCGTGATTCTCGGCGGCCGCCTGGGCTATGTGCTGTTCTACAACTTCGGCAAGTTTCTCGACAACCCGCTGTGGCTGTTCGAGGTATGGACCGGGGGCATGAGCTTTCACGGGGGCGCCATCGGCGTGCTGATCGCCTTCGCCTTGCTGGCGCGCAGATTCGGCAAGCGCTACTTCAGCATCGCCGATTTCGTGGTGCCAGTGGTGCCGATGGGGCTCGGTGTCGGGCGGTTGGGCAATTTCATCAACGGTGAGTTGTGGGGGCGTCCGTCGGAGATGCCCTGGGCGATGATTTTCCCCTCGGATCGCATGGGCGTACCGCGCCATCCCTCGCAGCTCTATGAATTCCTGCTTGAGGGGGTGCTGTTGTTCGCGGTGCTGTGGCTGTATTCCGCCAAGCCACGCCCGGCCGGTGCCGTGACCGGGCTGTTCGGGGTCGGTTATGGGTTGTCGCGCATTTGCGTGGAGTTCTTCCGCGAACCGGATGCCCAGCTTGGCTATCTGGCCGGCGGCTGGTTGACCATGGGCATGCTGCTGAGCATTCCCATGGTGGTGATCGGCGCCGCCATGATTGCCTGGGCTTATCGCCACGACACCCGGAGGGTGAGCGCATGAAACAGTACCTGGACCTTTTGCGCACGGTGCGCGAGCAGGGCGTTTACAAAGGCGACCGCACCGGCACTGGCACCTACTCCCTGTTTGGCCATCAGATGCGCTTCAACCTCGCCGAGGGCTTCCCCCTGGTGACCACCAAGAAGGTGCATCTGAAATCCATTGTTCATGAGCTGCTGTGGTTTCTGGCCGGCGACACCAATATTCGCTATCTCAAGGAGCACGGTGTCAGCATCTGGGACGAGTGGGCCACCGACGATGGCGAGCTGGGGCCGGTGTACGGCGAGCAATGGCGTTGCTGGCCCACCGTGGACGGCGCGGTGATCGATCAGATCGATGAGGTGCTGGCCGAGATCCGCCGCAACCCGGATTCGCGTCGCCTGGTGGTGAGCGCCTGGAACCCGGCGGTGCTGCCGGACCCGCGTGTCTCACCGAAGGAAAACGCCGCCCGGGGCCGCCAGGCGCTGCCGCCGTGCCACTGCCTGTTTCAGTTTTACGTGGTGGAAGGTCGGCTCAGCTGCCAGCTCTATCAGCGCAGCGGCGATATTTTTCTGGGCGTGCCGTTCAATATCGCCTCCTACGCGCTGCTGACGCTGATGATCGCCCAGGTGTGCGGCTTGCAGCCCGGTGACTTCGTGCACACGCTGGGTGACGCCCACCTGTACAGCAATCATCAGGAACAGGCGGACACGCAACTGGCCCGCGCGCCGCGCGCCTTGCCGGTGATGAAACTCAACCCGGCGGTCAAAGACCTCTACGCGTTCCGCTACGAGGATTTCACCTTGGAAGGGTATGACCCCCACCCGGCGATCAAAGCGCCGGTAGCGATCTGATTAACGCTCTTACACGTGGCCGGTGAGGCCGGCCGCCCTGCGTGCAAGCGTGTGAGCGTCTTAAAAAAGGAATGCCCATGACTTTGCGTGTTGCCCTGATGGCCGCCAAGGCGTCCAACAATGTGATTGGGCGGAACAACAAGCTGCCCTGGTATCTGCCCAACGACCTGAAATACTTCAAGCAGGTCACCTGGGGCAAGTCGATCATCATGGGGCGCAACACCTGGGAGTCGCTGAACAAGGCACTGCCCGGGCGCACCAACATCGTGATCAGCGGCCAGCCGGATTATCACGCCGAGGGCGCGCGGGTGGTGACGAGCCTGGAGCAGGCTCTGAGCCTGGCCGAGAGCGTCGCGGTGGTGGAAGGTCAGGAGGAGGTGGTGGTGATCGGCGGCGCTCAGATCTACGCCCTGGCGCTGCCCCGGGCGGATCGCCTGTATCTCACCGAAGTGCACGCGGACGTGGAAGGCGACACCCGCTTTCCTGATTTCGACGCCAGCCAGTGGCGGCAAATCGGTCGCGAGGATTTCGCCGCCGAAGGCCCCAACCCTTACGATTACTCGTTCGTGGTCTACGACCGGGTCTGAACCTCAGGACAGCCCGCGGGCATCGCGCAGTAATTTCGCGGTCTGGATCAGCAGCCGTCGCCGGCCTGGCGGCAGGCCGCCGGTGAGGGTGAGAAGCTCACGGGTTTCTTTGTCGAAGGCGCTGGCCGGGTCGCGCAGATGCTGGCTTTTGGCCTTGCCTTCCAGTTCCTCGAACAGATCCTTCATGGACATTTCCAATGCCTCGCACAAGCGGGCAAGGCGCTGCACCGACACATCCTGTCGGTTGCGCTCGATACGAGATAGGTTGCCTGCGTCCGTTCCCGCCCGGAAGGCCACTTCTTCGAGTGTCTCTTCCCGGCGCAGCCGCCGCTCCTTGAGTATGCCGCCAATATCCATTGGCTAAGTCTCGGAAGCCGCTCTCGGCCGCTCAATGTGCTAATTGCAATAGTGCAAATTGATTAAATTGCCTTAAAGCACAGAGGGCGCTATTGAGGTTGTGTCTCCGCAAGGCGGGAGGCCGATCAGGACAGCGGGCCGGCCTCGCGAAGCGCGGCGGCCAGGTCGATCAGCAGGCGCCGCCGGGCCGGGTTGAGTTCGCCGATAATCGACAGCAGTTCCCGGGTTTCCTTGTCGAACGCGCTGACCGGGTCACGCAGATAACTGGCTTTGGATTTCTCCTCCAGCTCCTCGAACAACTCCGCCAGGGAGATTTCCAGGGCGGCGCACAGGCGTCCCAGACGCTGCACGGAAACGTCCTGCCGGTTGCGTTCAATTCTTGATAAATTGCCTGCGTCGGTGCCGGCCCGGAAAGACACATCCTCGAGTGTCTCTTCCCGGCGCAGTCGCCTCGCTTTGAGTATGCCGCCTATGTCCATCGGATAAGTTTCGGAATCAGCTCTCAAGCACTCAATGTTCTAATTGCAATGGCGCAAAAAATGAGGATGCCATAACGCAATTTATGATTGGCTCGGATTGTGTCCGCGCAAGAGTGGTGGGCGTTTGCTATGGCTGTAGTTGGCCTGAATCGCGCTTCGCTTTGGCTCAAGAGCGTCGTGGTGAATTTCAGATACTAATGACAATATTGCGAATGGGCAATGCGATCTCCTTGCTCTTGTGCTTAAAATACTCTCTTGAAAATTGCGAATCGATCAGCTCCGGCGGGCACCCGCTCGCTTTTGCCTGATCGCGACGGATAACGAAACGGGCGAAGCATGGACCAGTTTAGCCAGTTCTCACCTTGGCCGCTGAGCGGAACGAGCGCGACCGGCCTTGATGCCCTGTTGTTTGATCCCGGCGCGGCCTCCTGGGAGGCGCAGCGTTACGGGTTCAACTGGGCCGGAAAAGACGACATGCTGCGGCAACTGGCGGAGCCGGCGACGGGGGTGCTGCAGCCGCAGCCGGAAGCGTCCGAGCATTTCGAAGGCAGTGCCAATCTGATCGTCGAGGGCGACAACCTGCAGGTGCTCAAGCGCCTGCTGCCCGCCTACCGGCAGCAGGTCAAGATGATCTATATCGACCCGCCGTACAACACCGGGCGCGGGTTTCTGTATCCGGATAACTTTCGCCAGCCGCTGGCGTCCTACCGCCGTGAAGCGGGCGGCGGCAGTGGCGGCGAGAGCGAGGGGCGGCTGCATGCCCGTTGGCTGAACATGATGTATCCGCGGCTCAAGCTTGCCCGGGAAATGTTGCGCGAAGATGGCGTGCTGTTTGTCAGCATCGACGACCACGAAGTGCACACCCTGCGCATGATCCTCGATGAAATCTTCGGTGCCGCCAATTTCGTCGCCATGTTTCCCTGGCAATCGCGCACCTCCCGGCAAAACGACACCGATCTCAGTGTGCAGCACGAGTACGTGCTTGCCTACGCGCGCCAGCGCCGTCACAAGCAGCGTCGCCTGAAACCGGACAACGCCGATCTCTGGCACCGTCTGGAGGGGTTCGCCGCCTACCCCGCGCCGGTGGACCCAAGCCGCTACGCCAATCCGGACAACGACCCCCGCGGGCCCTGGAAGGCGGACCCGTTCGATGCGCCCAACCTGCGCCCGCGACTCACCTATGCGATCACCAACCCGGCCACCGGTCAGGTGCACTGGCCCCCGGAGGGGCGCTGCTGGCGCACCGGCGAAGACCGCTTCCGGGAATTGCTGGCGGACGGTCGCATCGTATTCGGCCGGCGCGGCCGCACGCGCCCGCAGTTGAAAGTGTTTTACGCCGAAAAGCGTGCTTACGGGGAGACCGCGTCCACCTGGCTGGACGGCGCCACCTTTGGCACCGCCACCGCCGGCACCCGGGAATTGCAGGGTTTGTTCGACGGCGCCTCGCCGTTTTCCTACCCCAAGCCCACCAGCCTGGTTCGTTTTCTGTTGCGTCTGGCCACCGGCCCGGATGACCTGGTGATGGATTTTTTCGCCGGCAGCGGTGTGACCGGCCACGCCACCCTGGCGCAAAATCAGGAAGATGGCGGCCGCCGCCGTTTCGCGCTGGTGCAACTGCCGGAGCCGACCCTGGATAAACGCTGGCCGACGATCGCCGATCTGACCCGGGAGCGGTTGCGGCGCAGCGCCGCCGTGCTGGCCAGTGAGGCGGGTTTTCGCGCCTTCCGGCTGGGCCCGCCACCGCCGGCGGGGGCGCCGCCCTGGCACTGGCTGCCGGAACTGGGCGTGCCGTTGCACGCCAGGCTGGAGAGTCTGGATAGCGAGCGCGGGCTTTATCGGCTTGAGCACCAGGACGAGCGGGCGACCCTGTGCACCGCCGCGACGCCATCAGGGGCGCTGCTGGAAAGTATCCTGGCCGATGACCCGGATGACCTGGTGCTGGCCGAGGGCGCCCTGGAAGGGCGCGCCGGTTTGCGTGACCGGCTGCAGCAGCAATTGGCGCGCCGTGGCGCGCGCTTGCGGTTCGGCCCGCGCGGCTGACGCCCGGGGCGCCGGGAAGCGGCTCAGGCGGGCGGTTCGGCGGGCGGTTGGGGGCCGGGCCGCGGCGCGCCGGCGGCGGGCGGGAACAGCAGCCAGAACCGATACACCACGATGTTGACCAACGTCGCCACCAGGCTGGCCAGCACCGTGGTGACCAGCATGGTGCCCGGGTTGTCGCCGATCAGGCCGACAATCAACCCGCTGAACAGACCGACCACGGTAAACACCAGCGCTCCGCTCAGCACGATGGCGCCCAGCAGCGGCCATTGGCAGGCGGCGCTTTGCTTGAACGCGGAGCGCACCGCGGTGAGCGGCGATTCCTTAAGCAGCATCACCCGGAATGGCGCGAAGCTGAGCCGGGCATACACCCACAGGGCCGGAAAGAACAGCGCCATCCAACCCAGTACGACGCCGGAAGCAATAATGAAATAGGTGGCCAGCAGCAGTGGATACAGCGCCAGCGCCGGCAGGGTGCAGGCCAGCAGGCCCCGCCAGCGGCCGCTCTGGATCGAGGCAAGCTGAGCGATCAGGGCGCCCTCGGCGATTGGGCGTATCAGCAACAGTGCCAGGATGCTGGCCAGATTCAGCCCGCTTGGCTGGCCGCCGGCGTCGGTGACCAGAAAGGGCCCGAGCAGCCATTGGCTGGCCTCGCCGAGCAGGGCGAAAGGCGCACTGATCAGAAACAGCGCCGCCAGGTGGCGCCACCAGAAGTAGAGGGATTCCTTGATACGTTGGAAGATCATGGCAGCTCACGCAGAATCGGACCGCGCGTCACCTTACGTCAGGGCCGCGCGCTTGACCAGTGCCGCTTATTGCCGGAACAACGGCGCCAGGGCTTCCAGCTCGTCGTCCAGTTCCCAGTTCATTTCTTTCGCCAGCACGTGCAGCAGCACCATGGCGTTGACCGGCGCGTCCGACGTGTCCTGGGCGCGGAAGCGGCGCACAAAGCAGTGATTGAGTTCCTTGAGGCGGTCGTAGGCCTGATCCAGACCGTCCAGATCGACGTGCAGTTCCGGGTCGCGCCGGCGGGCCAGGTAGCGTTGCAGCAGGAAAAAGCCGGCGGTGCGCACCAGGGTTTCGGTCTCCGTGCTGACCGGCAGATGGAACAGCGCCATCGGGCGCAGAAAGCGGGTGTGCGGGCAGTCGCTGAGCGCGCACACCAGGCCGAACAGGGAGCTGAGTGCCCGTTGCACGGTGGTGTCGGCGAAGTAGGTGCGCGCCGGGCTGCCCACCTCCAGGCGGATCTCGCGGAACGATTCGCCCAGTTCGGCGTTGGGCAACAAAAAGGCCAGGTTGGCCGCGATCGGGCAATAGGAATGCTCAGCCGGGTCGAGCGGGCAGTGGCTGCACTGATGGTGTTCCAGCCGCGCCCAATCCGGTGGCGTGTAGTCGGCGTCCACCTGCACGCCGTGATGTTCCGGGTGCTGATGTATATCAATGCGCAGGCTCTCGCCACGGGCATCGCTCAGGCGGTAATAGAGGCTCGGCTCAGCCGCGTCGCTGGTCATTGGCGTGGCGCCCGCGTTTATTCATGGTGATCTCCCATTAACGAAGCACTGTCCTGGTGGTCGGGCTGCGGGTCCGCTGTGGTGGCCGGCGCCAGCGGCAGCCTGATGTCGAAAGTGGTGCCCTGGCCGGGAACGCTGCTGGCGGTGAGCGTGCCGCCGTGCCGCTTGATGATGTCCTGGGAAATCGACAAGCCCAGCCCGGTGCCTTTGCCAATCGGCTTGGTGGTGAAGAAGGGTTCGAATATCTGCGCCAGCTTGTCCGCCTCGATGCCGGCGCCGCTGTCGCTGACGCTGATGCGGTAGAAGTGCTCTTCCCGCTCGGCGTCCAGGGTGATCTCGCCGCGCCCCTGGATCGCCTGGGCGGCGTTCACCAGAAGGTTCATAAAGACCTGGGCAAGCTGGCTTTCCGAGCCTTTCACGCGCGGCCCGCCATCCTTGACCCGATTGTCGATGGTGACCCGGTTATTGAGCTCATGCTTGGCCAGGTTCAGGGCGACTTCCACGCAGCGGGCCACATCCACGAAGGCGAAGTCTTCGTTTTTATCCCGGGAGAAGTGCTTCAGGTCGCTGATGATCTTCTTGATCCGGTCGATGCCCTCGGCGGTTTCGCTGACCAGCGCCGGGTAGTCCCGCAGAATGAATTCCAGCGCTTTCATGTCGATGCGGACATCGGGTTCCGCCTTCAGGAACTGCTCAAAACGTTCCGGGCGAATGCGGCGGCGCAGCCCGCGAACCACTGAAGCCAGGCCACCCAGGTACTGCTCGCTACGGCGCAGGTTGGCACTGAGGAAGGCGATCGGGTTGTTGATTTCATGGGCAATGCCGGCGGAGATGGTGCCCAGGGAGGCCATTTTCTCGGAGTGCAGCAGCAGCGATTCCACCTGGGTGATCTTCTGGTCCTTGTCCCGCACCGCCTGCTGCAGGGCGTTATTGTGCGCTTTGATCTGGGTGATGTCGGTGCCGAAGTAGATGTAGCCGTCGTCTTCGTCGCTGATGTAGGAAAGCGGAAAGATGAACATATTGACCCAGTAAACCTGGTTATTCTGGGTACGCCCGCACACGTCGCCGCTCCAGACGCCGCGTCGGGCGTGTTCGCCACGCATGAAATGCGGTTCCAGCTCCTGGTGATCGAGTGGGTGATTAATGCTTTCGTGCTGGCCGATCAGGTCGGCGAACCGGAACTGACTCAGCGCCAGAAAGCGATCGTTGGCGAACGTGATCACGCCGCGGGCGTCGGTGGTGATCACGCAATATTCCTCGATGATCCGTGCCAGCGGGCCGAGCATGCTTTTGTTGAGTTTGTACTCGTCGGCGTTCACCTCGATCAGCCGCAGTTTGCGGCCGAACGCATTGCCGGTGAACGAGGAGAACTCGGCCAGCCTGGCTTCCACGTTCATCGAGGCGCGGTAGGTCTTGTACAGGAAGAAAATGATCACCAGCAGGATCAGGGTCGAGGAAATCAGGAACAAACCCTGGCTGCCGAGCTGCTCGAAAGGGCCGCTCAGAATACTGAAATTGAGGACATCGAAACCGTCCATGCCGCCTATCCTTTCCCCGATCCCCGCAACGAAGGCCGCTGCTAGCCGTCGTAGCCCATGCTTTTGAGCGCTTCGCGTTGCTCACGCACGGTGCGGGCCAGAATTCTGTTCTCGACGATGATGTCCCGATACTTGAGACCTTCGTTGATGCAGTCCAGCAACTGATCGTCTTCCCAGGGCTTGGGCACGAAACGGAAGGCGCCGGCCTGGTTGATCGCCGACATCAGGGTTTCGATATCGATCACGCCGGTGAGCAGAATGCGGATCGTGTCGGGCTGGATCTCACGCAGTGCCTGCAGCAGCTCAATGCCGTCCATGTCCGGCATGCGGTAATCGGTGATCACCGCGTCGAACACGGTGGTGCGCGCCCGCCGCAATGCCTCGCGCGGATCAATATAGGTTTCCACTTCCCAGTCGTCCTGCAGACCGAGCGTACGGCTGAGCGCTTTGAGGATGTAGTCCTCGTCGTCGACAACCATGATCCGATACATGGTGATTTCCCCCAGCGGCCCATTGTTATGTTATCCCCGAAGGCAATCGGGGTTTGGGTGGGGCGGGCCGCCACCCTCACGCTACGAAGATACTATTAATAAACGCCCAACAAAATAGGTGATCCCGATATACCCGGTGCCAATCAAAGCGCCGGCGCGAGGATTTCGCCCCCTTCAGGTGTCGTTAAGGATACCGGGCCATCGTGGCTGGCAACGATGGCCGGCACTCCGGCCTGGCGAACAGGGGCTGAACATGGACACCTTTGATCTGGCCGCGGACTGGCGGCGCTCTTTTCATCGGCAAGGGCTGCGCGACTTCGACGCTCTCTGGGGGCTTCCCCACGATTGGGTGGAGACGCCCAACCAGCGACGCGGCGGCTGGAGCGGCGTCAGCCGCCTGAGGCTGGAAGACGCCCAGGGCCGGCCGCGTACCCTGTTCGTGAAACGCCAACAGCATCAGGCCCGCCGCAGCGCGCAAACCGGGTGGCGGGCACGCCCCACCTATTTTCATGAATACCTGTTTCTGAAGCGTTTCCAGGCGCTGGGTGCGCCGGTGGTGGACTGGCTGTGCTACGCCGAACGCGATCAGGAAGCGCTTCTGGTAACGCTTGCTCCGGCCGGCTATATCGACTTGCCGGCGCTGGCGGGCCAGCTCGACGCGCCACGTTTCGCCGAGGCGATGGCGGCGGTGGTGGAGGCGCTGGGCACGTTGCACCGGCACCGTTGGCAACATGGCTCCTGTTACCCCGCCCACATACTGGTGCACCCGGCAACGCTGTCGGTGCGCCTGCTCGACCTGGAGCGGTGCCGCCGCCACCGCACCGGTGCCGCCGCCGCTCGCGAAGACCTGCGTCAACTGACGCGGCGTTGCGATTTTCTGACCCCGGAATTGATGGCGCGCATGGCGCAGGCGGTCCGCCGTCATCTGCCGGCGTTTGATCCGGCGCTGCTGGCGCTTTCCTGAGCGCCGCGTTCGCTCATCGTGTTATCCACCTACCCCGGAGCCATCCTCATGCCGCAACAGCAATTACCGCCAGACAGTCTGCCCTTGGCATCGTCGCTGGCCAGCGAACGAGTAAAAGTCGACGAGCACAGGGTGGCGCGTTACACCCGTCGGCGTGACGGTCGCCATCTGGCGGAAATGGATCTGGTTGAGCGTGTCTTCCCGGAGTTGCCGAACGGCGCGCCGGTGCTGGATGCGCCTTGCGGTGCCGGACGCATGAGCGTTTGGATGGCGCGGCAGGGCTGGCGCGTCAGCGCGTTGGATTTGGGTGGGCCGGCGGTGGCGCACACCCGCAAAAGCATCCGTGAATTGGGGTTCGAAGCGGACGTGCGCGAAGGGAATCTCTTTGAGCTGCCCTGGGCCGATGGTGAATTCCGTGCCGTGCTTTGCTTCCGCGTGCTGCATCACTTCGCGGAGCATTCGGTGCGGCGCCGGCTGATGGCGGAATTGGCCCGGGTCAGTGGCGAGCATTTGCTGGTTTCTTATCTTTCGCCCTGGTCGGCCACCGGCATCAAGCGGCGCATCAAGGCATTGCTGAGCGGCAAACGCCATCGGCAGAACCACACCTCGTTGCATCAACTGAGAGTGGATTTGCGCGAACACGGCTTTGAGCTGATCCGCGATCAGCCCCAGCGGCGCTTCTTTCATTCTCTGCATCTGGCCCGCTTTCTGCGGGTGGGCTGAGCACCGATGCGCTTCGCTGGCTCACGAGCGCTGCGTTTTTTGATCAGCGGTGGGGCCGCCACCGCCCTGCATTGGCTGAGCATGGCGACATTGATCGCGGCTGGCATGCCGGCCGCGCCTGCCACCGCCCTGGGGGCACTGCTTGGTGCAGCGGGCAACTACCCGTTGCAGCGCAGCGTCACTTTTGGTCACGAAGGCGCCCTGGCACGTTCGCTGAAGCTGTATGCGTGCGTGTGTGCCATCGGCTGGTTGACCAATTCGGCCTTGTTCGCCGCTCTGCACGGCTTGGGCGTCGGGTCTGTTCTGGCCCAGCTGTGCACCACCGCCGCCGTGGCGGGCCTTAATTTCACACTCTATGCGAGGTGGGTATTCCATGAACACGGTGCGCGCTGTGATGCCTGCCAATAAGCACCAACCGGTGATCAGCCTGGTGATCCCGTTTTTCAATGAGCGTGAGGTTCTGCCCGAATGCGTGAGCCGTATCGCGCGGGTGATGCGAGCCCTCGGCGAACCGTTCGAGGTGGTGTTCGTGGACGATGGCAGTGAAGACGGTGGCGCGGACTATCTGATCGCGCGGTCCGCCGGCCTGCCTTGGTTGAGATTGGTGCGCCTGAGCCGGAATTTTGGCAAGGAGGCGGCGCTCACCGCGGGCCTGGCGCACAGTCGGGGACAAGCGATGGTGATTCTGGACGCCGATCTGCAAGACCCACCGGAGTGTCTGCCGGAGATGGTCAAACGATGGCGGCAAGGCGTCGATGTCGTCCTGATGCAGCGTCGCAGCCGCGCCGGGGAATCCTGGCTGAAGCGCGCCAGCGCCCATCTTTACTATCGCCTGCTGCGCCGTCTCAGCGGCGCCCGCATTCCCGCCGATACCGGTGATTTTCGGCTGATGAGCCGCCGGGCGGTGGACGCTCTGCTGGAGCTCGGCGAGCGCAATCGTTACATGAAGGGGCTGTTCGCCTGGGTGGGCATGCCCACCGCCGTGTTGCGCTACGATCGCCAGCCGCGCGCCGCCGGTCGCAGCAAATGGAACTACCTGGGGCTGATCGGCCTGGCCCTGGAAGGGATCACCTCGTTTTCGGTGGCGCCGTTACGCTGGGCGATTCTCGCCGGCGTGCTGGCGGCACTGTTGGGCGGGGGCTATGGCCTGTGGATTATCAGCAAAGCGCTGGTGTTCGGCGACGTGGTCCCCGGCTTTCCTTCGCTCACCGCCCTGATCACGTTCCTGGGTGGAATTCAGTTGCTGACCATTGGCATCGTGGGCGAATACGTGGGCAAAACCTATCTGGAAAGCAAACGGCGGCCGCTTTATCTGATCCGTGATGTGATTGAGGCAGAGGCGGTTGGCGGTGTGCAGGTCCGCGAACCGATGGCGGCCCATGTCCGCGCGCGCTGAACGGGGGTTATGGATCCTGCTGGCGGTGATTGTGCTGAGCCGGCTGGTGACCATGGCAGTGCTGCCGCTGACCGACACCAGCGAAGCCCGCTACGGTGAAATCGCCCGGTTAATGGCGGTCAGTGGCGATTGGATCACCCCCTGGTTCCGCGAAAGGGTGCCGTTCTGGGGCAAGCCACCCCTGGCGTTCTGGGCGCAGGCCTGGAGTATTCGTTTGTTCGGAGCCGGTGAATTCGGACCTCGTTTTCCGGCCTGGCTGGCGCAACTGGCGACTCTCGCTCTGACCGGGCGGTACGCGTTCAGCCTGGGGGGCCGGAGGATGGCGTTGATCGCCACGCTGATTCTGGCATCCATGGGGCTCTCTTATGTGGCCTGTGGGGCGGTGCTCACCGATCCGTTCCTGACGCTGGGCACCACCGCCGCCCTGGTGGGCGCCGGGTTGGCGTTGCGCGGCGAGGGGCGCGGCTGGGGCGCACTGTTCTTTGCCGGGTTGGTGGTGGGGCTGTTGGCCAAGGGCCCGCTGGCGCTGGTGTTGATCGGGGCGCCGCTGCTGATCCAGGCGTTGTGGAGCGGGCGCTGGGCGGCGCTGAGGCGGTGTCTGCCATGGCGCGCCGGCATCCCGTTGACGTTGGCGCTAAGCCTGCCGTGGTACGCGCTGGCGGAATGGAAAACACCGGGCTTTCTCGACTACTTCATTGTCGGCGAACACCTGCGCCGCTTCCTCGATCCGGGTTGGGCCGGTGACCTTTACGGCAGCGCCCACCAGCGGCCCCACGGCGCCATCTGGCTGATGACCCTGTGGGCAACGTTGCCCTGGTCGCCGCTGGCGCTGGGCTGGTTGGCACGGCGCATGGCACGGCGTGGCGTGCGGCTGCCGGCGGACAACGATCTGCGTCTTTTGATTGCCGCCGCCCTGGTGCCGAGTCTGTTCTTTACCTTCGCCGGCAATATTCTCGCCACCTATGTGCTGCCGGCGCTGCCGTTCATGGCGCTGCTGCTGGCGCGCCAGTGGCCGGCCCAGCGCTCAGGCCTGTTGATTGGCCTGGCGTCCTTGGTGCCGGTTCTGGCATTGGTGGCCGCCGGTTGGCTGCAGCTTCACCCACAGCGACTGCGCAGCGAGAAGCGTCTGGTCGCCTGCTATCGTGCCCTGGCCGACACGGGCGCGGCCTCATTGGCCTACCTGGGCGAAGCGCCGTTTTCGGCCCGCTACTACGCCCGGGAGCAACTGACGCAGGTGCCCTATGACAACGCTGATGATAACGGCGTGGCGCGGCGTGCGACGCCGTATCTGGCGGTACGACATCGGGACTTGCGGCGGCTGCGCGGGGCCGACAAAGCCAGGGCGACGCTGTTTTCCAACCGCCGCTATGTGCTGCTCGGCCCGCCGGCATCGGATAAAGCGCCTTGCCCTGATTAACAACCCTTTTCCGTTTCGTGCTCGACGCGCCCGGCGGCGCGGGACGTATCAGGGTCTTTTCACACTAAGTGGAATGACCGCGCACCGGCCCGGTTTAACCGGCCGCCGGGGCTGCTATACTCAATCCACCTTTTGCGTCGCGCCGTTCGAAACCATGGCCCGTTTCCGTCCGCTGATCTATGTGCTGCTGTGTCTGACCAGCCTCCATGTGCTGGTGGCGGATGTCGGCGTGCATGAACACATGATCAGTCACCAGGACGACGGTGCTGCGTTTACCCTGGCCGATCACAGCCACCCGGACCTGGGTGATGGCGTATCGTTGCTGCAGCATTGCTGCCAGTGCCATGGGTTCGTCTCGCCGCTGGCGGCACTGGACAGTGCCGAGCGGCCGTTCTCTCCGCAATACACCGCTCCGGTGCCGGTGATGCCGCCGGCGCCCGCGTTCGGCTTCTACCGCCCTCCCAGATCCCTCGTCTGACCTCCGTGCTTTGAATTCCGCCGTGGCGTGACGCCATGGCGCTCGGTTATGACGAGGAGAATCCCCATGTTTTTACTCCGGGTATTGACCCGGGGCGCGGCGCTGGCTTTGTGCCTGGCCGTGACTCCGACCCAGGCGCAACCGGATGACTGGGCACGCTGGCTGCAAGGCCGGCTCGCCGAGTTGCCCGCCCACCGGGCGATTGGCGCCCGGGTGGACGCGGAACTGGCGCAAAGCCGCGCCCGCGCCCAACCGCTGTACAACCCCGAACTGATGATCGGCTACGAAAACGGCGCCGAGAACACCCGCACCGTGGGCATCGGCCAAACCGTGGATTGGTCCGGCAAGGCGCGCTCCGCTGGCCGTGTCAGCCAGGTGCTGGACCGGCTTGCCGAGGTGCGTGGCGAGAAAGCCCGGGCGCGGCTCACCGCCGACGCGATCCAGGCGCTGATCGCCTTCGATGCCGCCCAGCGCCGGCTGCGCGCGGCCAGCCTTCAGGAGCAGCGCTTGCAGCGGTTGGCGGAGCTGATCCGCCGCCGCGAGAGCGCCGGCGATCTGGGCCGGGTGGATGCCACCCTGGCCTGGTTGTCCCTGGGCCGTGCCCAGCAGTCCCTGGCCGAGCAGGAAAGCCGCGCCATCGCCGCCGCCACCGTGCTGCGTCAACGGCTGGCGGTGGAAACGCCGGCCCGGCCGCTGCCGGAGGCGGCGCTGTGGCGCGACCACGGTGCCGCCCCGACGGGCGGTGCGCAGGCCAGTTATGAGCTGCGCCTGGCGGAGCTGCAATTGAACCTGGCCGAGCGCGGCGTGGACCTGTCGCGGCGCGACCAACGCAGCGACCCGACGCTGTCGGTGCGCGCCGGACGCGAGGGCGACGAGAACCTGTGGGGGCTGGATTTCTCCCTGCCCTTGCCGCTGTTCAACACCGGCGAGCCGGAATATCAGGCGGCCCTGGCCGATCAGGAACGGCGCCAGGCCTTGCTGGAGAACACCCGCAATGACATCCAGGCGAGCCTGGACGGCGCCCTGCGCGATTACCACCAATGGCGCACCCGTTGGCAAAACTGGCGGCGGCTGGCCGGTGAGCGTCTTGAGGGCGCCGACGACCTGATGGAGCGGGTCTGGCGCCAGGGTGAACTCAGCACCCAGGATTATCTGCAAGCCCTGGACCGCAATCTGGAAAGCCGGTTGTCCGGGGTGGCCTTGCGCGAGGCCATGCAGAACGCCTGGATTGAATGGCTCTACCGCAGCGCCCGCCTGCAACCCTGGCTGGCCGACCTCACCGCCACCCCGACCCACCCCGAGACCCTGGCATCAGGAGCACCGCAATGAATCTTTTCTTGTATGGCCTGGCGCTGATCTTGCTGGCGTCGCCGTTGTCCGGTGGCGCCGACACGGAACAGGACGGGCACCAACACCCGGCCACGGAAAGCGCTGATCACGATGATCAAACCGCGCCTGGCGACGGCACCCTGACGCTCACCGAGGCGCAGCGAACGATGATCGATTTGCGCGTGGAAACCCTGGTGCCGCGAGCCGGGCAAAGCCGGCAATTAGTGGTGCCCGCCGAACTCACCAACAACCAGTACCGCACCTGGACCGTGCCGGTGGGCATCGACTCCCAGGTGCGCCGCCGGTCCGCTTCGCTCGGTCAGCATCTGAAGGCAGGCGACCCGATTGCCGACCTGTTCAGCCCGGCGATGGCCGATCTGCAAAGCGAGCTGAGAGTGAGCGCCGACGAATGGCGCCGGGTGCGTGCGCTCGGCCAACGCACGGTGGGCAACCAGCGTTACCTGGACGTGCGCGGCCGTTACCAGGCGCTGCGCGCGCGGGCGCGCGGTTACGGCCTGGGCGATGCCGATCTGGCCGCCATTGAAAAGGGCGACAGCGAAGCGGGCGTGTACACGGTGCGCGCGCCGGACGCCGGGCTGGTGCTCACCGATGCGTTCCAGCAAGGGCAATGGCTGATGGCCGGCGAGGCGCTGATCACCCTGGTGGACGAGTCCGAGTTGTGGGCGGAAGCAGCGTTGCCCCCGGAACCGGGATTGCAGATTCCAGCGGGCACCGTCGCCCGCGTGGTGGTGGGCGACGTCAGCGTGCCGGGCACGGTGATCCAGGCCGGTCACCGGCTCGACCCGGTGACGCGAACCCTGCAGGTGCGCGTCCGGGTGCCCAATGGCGACCACCGTTTGCACCCGGGCATGTTCGCCGAGGTGGGGTTGTCGCTGGCGTTGCCGGACAACGCCCTGAGCGTGCCGGAGGCGGCCCTGACGCGGGGCGCCGATGGCGACTGGCAGGTGTTCGTGGAAGACAGCCCCGGGCGCTACCGGCCGCAGGAAGTGACCCCGGCCGGCCGGGTGGGCGCGCGGCGTTTGATCCAGGGCATCGCCGAGGGCACCCGGGTGGTGACCGAAGGCGCGTTCTTTCTTGCCGGTGAGCTCGCCAAGGGCGGCTTCGATGTGCACGCCCACTGATGGAGAACCACCATGTTTAATCGTGTGATCGACTGGGCGGTGGCCAATCGGTTGCTGGTGCTGCTGGCACTGTGCGCCCTGGTTGGCGTGACCGCCTGGCAACTGCCGCGCCTGAAACTGGATGCCTTTCCCGACGTCACCAATGTGCAGGTGCAGGTCAACAGCGAAGCACCGGGGTTGGCCGCCGAAGAGGTGGAGCAACTGATTACCTACCCCATCGAAGCGGTCATGTACGCCTTGCCCCAGGTGGCGGAGGTGAGATCGATCTCCAAGACCGGTCTTTCCATTGTCACCGTGGTGTTCGAGGAAAACACCGACATCTATTTTGCCCGGCAACTGGTGTTTGAGCGCCTGCAGGCGGCGCGCGAAGAGATTCCCGACGGCGTCGGCACCCCGGAAATGGGCCCGAATACCTCCGGGCTGGGGCAGGTGTATCAGTATCTGCTTGCCGCCGAGCCGGGGTCCGGCATCGACGCCATGACCCTGCGCAGCCTTAACGACTGGGTGGTGAAACTGTTGCTGATGCCGGTGGCCGGGGTCACCGACGTGCTCAGTTTTGGCGGCCAGGTGCGCCAGTATCAGGTCAATGTGGACCCGGCGCGGCTGCTTGCCTACCGGCTCACCCTGGAACAGGTGCGCGATGCCATCGCCGCCAACAACCGCAACGCTGGCGGCTGGTATCTGAATCGCGGCGCCGAGCAGTTGGTGATCCGTGGCATGGGCTGGGTGGGCCATGGCGAGCAGGGCTTGGCGGACATCGCCGCGGTGCCTCTCAAGGAGGTGGACGGCACCCTGGTGCGCGTCGCCGATGTGGCGGAGGTGGCGTTCGGCAGTGAGATTCGCCAGGGCGCGTTGACCATGACCCGCCGAGCGGAGAACGGCGAACCGGAATTCCTCGGCGAAGTGGTGGCGGGCATCGTGCTCAAACGCATGGGCGCCAACACCAAGGCGACCATCGATGGCATCGACCAGCGGATCGAGCGGATTCAGCGGGCGCTCCCCGAGGGGGTGACCTTCGAGCCGTTTTACGACCAGTCGGATCTGGTGGATAAGGCGGTCGGCACGGTGACGCAGGCGCTGTTGCTGGCGTTCGTTTTTATCGTCGTGGTGCTGGCCCTGTTCCTGATGAACCTGCGCGCCACTTTGTTGGTGCTGCTGTCGATTCCGTTGTCCATCGGCATCGCGCTACTGGTGATGGCGGCCCTGGGCATGTCCGCCAATTTGATGTCCCTGGGGGGGCTGGCGGTGGCCATTGGCATGCTGGTGGACGGCTCGGTGGTGATGGTGGAAAACATTTTCAAGCACCTGAGCCGGGCGCGCTCGGATTACGACGATGGCGAAGGCGTCGCCGCGTCGGGCTCGCCGGCGGGGGTGGCGCTGCGCATCAAGGACGCGGCCCAGGAGGTCGCCCGGCCGGTGTTCTTCGCCGCCGTCATTATTCTGGTGGTGTTCACGCCGTTGTTCGCCTTCGAAGGGGTGGAAGCGAAGATGTTCGAACCGCTGGCGGTGAGCATCATGCTGGCCATGGCGGCGGCGGTGGTGGTGGCTCTGCTGGTGGTGCCGGCGCTGGCGACATTGCTGTTCCGGGCCGAGGTGCGCGAGCGCCCCAACCGCTTGCTCGAGGCCCTGGAACGACGCTACCGGGGGCTGCTTGGCGCCGCCATGAAAGCGCGCCGCAAGGTGGTGCTGGCGGCGGGTGGGCTGCTGATGCTGGCGCTCGCCACGGTGCCCTTCATCGGCACCGAATTCGTGCCCACCCTGGAAGAAGGCACCCTGGCTCTGCGCGTCACCCTGGCGCCCTCGGCCAGCCTGGAGACGGCCCAGGAAGTGGGCCGGCGGCTGGAGCAAACGCTGATCGGTTTCCCGGAAGTGACCTACGCGCTCAGCCGGGTCGGCCGTCCGGAAATCGGCGGCGACCCGGAGCCGGTCAACAACGTGGAAATCTATATCGGCTTGAAGCCGGTCGGCGAATGGACCAGCGCCGACAACCGTGAGCAATTGCAGCGCCGCATGCTGGAAAAACTGGAGGACCACCCGGGGCTGTTGTTCAACTTTTCCCAGCCGATCGCAATGCGCGTGGACGAGTTGCTCTCCGGCGTTAAGGCCCAACTCGCGATCAAACTGTTCGGCCCGGAGCTGGCGGTGCTGCAGGACAAAGGCGAGGCCATCAACCGGGTGGTCAGCCAGGTGCCCGGCGCCACCGATGTGCAATTGGAGCAGATCGCCGGCGAAGCGCAGTTGGTGGTCGAGCCGGACCGGCGTGCGTTAAGCCGCTATGGCTTGAGCGTCGACCAGGTAATGAACCTGGTCAGCCTGGGGCTGGGCGGCGCCAGCGCCGGGCAGGTGATCAACGGCAACGAGCGTTACGACATTTATCTGCGGCTGGCACGGCGGGCCCGGGACGACGTGGCGCGCATCGGCAATTTGCGCCTGCAAGCGCCGGACGGCGCCTGGGTGCGCCTGGCCGACGTGGCCCGCGTCGAGATCGTCTCCGGGCCGCCGCAGATCAGCCGCGACGATGTGCAGCGCCGGGTGGTGATCCAGGCCAACGTGAGCGGCCGGGACATGGGCTCGGTGGTCACCGACATCCGCGCCGCCATCGACCGGGAAGTGTCCCTGCCGGCCGGTTACAGCGTCGACATCGGAGGGCAATATGAAAGCCAGCAACGGGCGCAAAGCCGGCTGATGCTGGTGGTGCCGGTGGCGGTGGCCCTGATTGCCCTGTTGCTGTATTTCGCTTTTGGCTCCTTCGCCCAGGCGCTGCTGATTCTGGTCAATGTGCCACTGGCATTGATCGGCGGCATTCTGTCGCTGGCGATCAGCGGCCAGTACCTCTCGGTACCCAGCTCGGTGGGTTTTATCACCCTGTTCGGGGTCGCCGTGCTTAACGGCGTGGTGATGGTGGAGGCGATCAATCAGCGCATCACCGATGGGGAAGACTTGGACCAGGCGGTGTTCGAAGGCGCCGTGTCGCGGCTCCGACCGGTGCTGATGACGGCGCTCACTTCCATGCTCGGCCTGATCCCCATGTTGATCGCCACGGGAGTGGGCAGTGAAGTGCAACGGCCGCTGGCGGCGGTGATCGTGGGCGGGCTGATCAGCGCCACCGCGCTCACCCTGCTGGTGATTCCGGCGCTGTATCCGCGCTTTTCAAAACACAAGGTGCGCGAGCTGCAACGCTGACGCGGTGAGCCGCTGGCCGGCTTGTGCCGGGCGGCGGCATACTGTGTTTCCTCATCATGGAGGCAATTATGCAATCGCAAAGAGTGGTGTGGGGGCGTCGCAGCGCATTCAATGTGCAGAAAGTGTTGTGGCTGCTCGACGAGCTGGCGTTGGCATACCAACACCGTGACGCCGGTGGTGAGTTTGGCGGTCTCGATGAGCCGGCGTATCAGCGCCATGTAATGCGTGACTTCGAGGCGTTGCGTGGCCGGCCGCTGTGAGCGCCCCGGGGGCGGGCACTTGATGCGCGCTGTCGGGCCGATTAGATTCAGGTGGTTCACTTCAGGAAAGGGAATGCCGTATGGGTACCACGCTGTCATTGATCCGCCCGCCGCCGGCATCCGGTCGGTCGCGGCGTGGTGACGCGGCGGTGCGGCGATAATGTCGATTCGTGACGCCGAGCGCGCCGACCTGCCCGCCATCGTGGCGATCTACAACGCTTCCATCGGCGGCGATGACACGCCGCTGGAGGCGGCGTCGCGGCAAAGCTGGTTCGAACATCACCACCCGGACAGCTACCCGCTGCGGGTGCTGGAGATCGAGGGCACGGTGGCCGGCTGGGTTGGCCTGGAGCCTTTCTACGGCCATCCGCAGTCCCCGAACACCGCCGAAATCAGCCTGTATGTGGCCCGCGCCCATCAGAATCAGGGGCTCGGCCGCCGTTTGCTCGACGATGGCCTGACCCGCGCCCGCGCCCTGGGGTTCGCCACCTTGCTGGCCTGTGTGTTCGCGCATAATGAGATCAGCGTGCACCTGCTCAAGGGCGCCGGATTTCAGGCGTGGGGCAACCTGCCAGACATCGCCGAGATGGACGGCAATCGCTACAACCTGCGTATTTTCGGGCGCCCCCTGAGCTAGCCTGGCCCGGTTGCCATCCATCCCCAAGCGTTGCCTAACGGTTCTGTTCCCGAGCCACCGCTTCAAGTTGGCGGCCGATCAACGCGATCACCCGTTCCAACGGCCAGGCGAATTTGCGTTTGAACCAGTAGCCGAGCCGGATTTCCGGAGAGGTGTAGATCAGGTAACGGTTCTTTTCCAGCCCTTTGAGAATGCGGCGCGCGGCCTCGGCCGGGCTGACCGCGTGGCGCTGGAAGCGTTGTTTCAACCGCGCCACCCGGGGCGTGTTCTGGTCGATGCCGACAATGCGCAGGGTGCGCACCAGGCCGGTATCCACCGCGCCGGGGCACACCAGGCTGACGCGAATGCGGTGGCGCTTCAGGTCATAGCGCATCGCCTCGCTCATGCCGCGCAGGGCGAATTTGCTGGCGTTGTAAGCGGCGTGCCAGGGCAACCCGAACAGCCCCGCCGCCGACGAGACGGTGACCAGATGGCCGCCGCGCCCGGCTGCCACCATGGTCGGCAAAAAGCACTCGATCACGTGCACCGGGCCCATCAGATTGACCTCCACCAGCGCCCGCCAATGTTCCAGGCGCAGTTGCTCCACCGGCCCCCAGATGGCGATGCCGGCGACGTTCATCAGCACCGCCATGGCGCCGTGCTCGGCGTGCACGGTGTCGGCGAAGGCGCGCACCGCCGCGTGGTCGGTGATGTCCAGGGCGCGGCTCGCCAGCACCCGGGCACCCCGCTCGTTGAGCGCGGCGAGGGTGTCGGCCAGGCCGCTGGCGTCAACGTCGGTGAGCACCAGTTTCGCCCCTTGCTCGCCGGCGGCCAGCGCCACCGCGCGCCCTATGCCGCTGGCGGCACCGGTGATCAGACAGGGTTGGTCGCGAAGCGTGGTCATGGCGCACTCCGAAAAAACGATGGCCGGTTATCCTGCCCTGCCGGGCCTTGGCGTGCCCCGTCCGCCTGGGCCATAACAGTGCTGGCAACACGGCTGGCAACACGACCGGCGCTCCGGCTGTGCAATACTGGCCCGATCCGTGAGTGGCAATGGAAAACGCGATGAGCGACCCGCAGCACGAACTGCAACCCGAAGGCGGCTGGGCGGCGCCGGCCAGGCCGCGCCTGACACCGCCGCCACCCTCCCGACAGGGATGGGTATTCCGAGGTTTGTCGAAACTGAGCCGCTTGTTTGGCCGCCGCGAACTGCCCCGTGTGTTTCCGGTGTTCAACATTCATGGGCGGCTGTTCTGGCCGTGGCTGTGGTTTGCCTCGCGCCTGATGCCCTACGGCAAGTTGCCCGCGCCGCTGCGTGAGGTGCTGATTCTGCGCACCGCCTGGAATTGCCGCAGCCGTTACGAATGGGGGCAGCATGTGGAAATCGCCCTGTCGGTGGGCGTGGACGCGGCGCGCATCGTGGCTCTGTCACGGGGCCCGCGGGCGGTTCAGGAGCCGGTCGAGGCCGCCGCCGTGCGTGCTTGCGATCAACTGTGCGCGGATCAGCCGATCGACGAAGACACCTGGCACGCCTTGGCGGCGCGCTTTGGCGAAAAACTGCTGATTGAAATGGTGGTGCTGGTCGGCCATTACCGGATGCTGGCGGGCCTGCTGGTCAACAGCGGCATCGCATTGGAACCGGCCATGGAAAGCGTGCTGGTCGAATTCAACCGCCGCGCCACCGAATTACTGAACACTGAACACTGAACACTGAACACTGAACACTGAACACT
>TARA_R110001606_G_scaffold98544_2_pt1 | contig 48566 bp, 50 predicted proteins | sample TARA_R110001606 | Tara Oceans TARA_R110001606 (sample SAMEA4398315) | marine metagenome | biome: Polar Biome; feature: [SRF] surface water layer (ENVO:00010504); material: water (ENVO:00002006), including particulate matter (ENVO:01000060) such as... | depth 5 m
CCGCCCCTTGCTACCATCTTCGGGAAGGCCGCTCAGTGAGCGGCCTTTTTCGTAGCAGGAAGTTCATCGCATTCAATCTGGCCGACCCTGCTTTTTATAGGGCTGGGATCGGCGCACTGGGCGTGCCCGTTCAAGTCCGCCCTTGCTACCGTCATCAAGGAATATGATTCCCCGGGAGAACAGGAACCTCGAGAACGACACCTGACCGGCGCGCATTTCAGATGTCATCCGAAAATGCGCGTGGCGGGGCAGGATCACCGTCCGGCTGCGCCGGTTTCGCGGTCAAGGACCGCTCCCACAGCGGCTTCGTTGCTCAGTGGCGTGAATCTGACTTGAAACAAGCAAGACCAGCCGCTTGCGGCTGGAACGCCGAAAGCGGCCTGAAGGGTGAGTGGCAACGCCACGAATCAAGTAGAACGCCCCAAAGGGCGTCAACGGCGGTAAGAGGTATCTTCTCACGGTCATTGCTCTTGCAAGACACCATGGAATCTCCCACAGCGGCGTTGTGGAAAGGCCCGACACGCGCGGCCACGGCGCTTGCCTGCGGTGTGGGAGCGGTCCTTGACCGCGAAGGGGCCGCGCCGGGGCGCCTCCTTGATTTCCCGCAAGACGCGCTGCTTACCGTTGTTCAGCGGAGGGCTGCATACCCAGTGATAGAGAGTTCATCTCCGATAAAATCCGCAACAGAGCTTCTATGTTCTCTTTTGCGGATCGTTCCATGGCGATGCGCTGGCGGGTCGCGGCAATAAAGGCGTCTCCGGGTGTCGCCTTACCGGTGGTTGTGATGGTCTTCTGCAGCCTTACCGCCCGACTGTCCTGAGTCATCAGGGTGTATTCCACGCTTATCGTGGCCTTCATACTGATCCCGACCATTGGGCTGGAAGCCTGCAAAATGTCGGCGGTAAGGAGCAAGCGGCCCTCCTCACTCCATAGATCAGCAGCCTTCAGGCTATTCTCCAACGCCTGTGAAAAAGCGGCATTCGAGACTTTAGCCGTCAGCAGAGGATTGGTCTCTTGCCCGCCACTCACCTGGACCCGCGAAGTGCTCTGCTTCAACTCGGATGGGTAAGCAACAGATGTGTTTTCAGCAGCGATGTTTTCCATTTTCGCCGCCGAAGCACAGCCACCCAGCACGAGGGCGCTGATTACGACCAATAATCCCCTTTTCATCCCCAGTCCCCTACCCCTATTTAAAGAATCACCAGATGATTCGGCAGTTCGTTCTTCTGCTCCGTGGCAGGCACATGGGTGATCAACTCGTCGCCACAGGAGGCGATGCATTCGAGAAAGCCGTTGAGCACTTCGCCTTGTTTAACGTGGGCGGTGAAGGTGTCGACGATGGCTTTCCAGGTTTCGTCGGGCACGTGTTGCGCGATGCCTCGGTCGGCGATGATTTCCACGTAGTGCTCCGCCTCGCTGACGAACACCAGCATGCCGTGGCCCCCGCGGGTGTGGTGCAAGCCCTGGTCCAGGAAGGCGCGACGGGCCAGGTTGGCGGCGCGCCATTGTTTCACGCGGCTCGGCACCAGACGCATCATCAGCGGTGGCCAGCGGAACACCAGCGCCAGCACCACCAGGGTGGTCCATTGCGCCAGCAGCACCTCCAGAGGAGCCAGCCACAGGGGCGTGAACGACAGCACCACCGGCACCACCAGCGACAACAGCGCCGCCCACATGAGCGGAATGTAGTGGTACTCGTCGGCCTGGCCGGCGAGCACCGTGACCAGTTCCGCGTCGGTGTCTTTCTCGATTGCCGCGATCGCGCGGGCGACCCGTTTGCGGTCTTCTTCGCTAAGCAGCATTACCAACCTCCCGAGGCGCCACCGCCTCCAAAACCACCGCCGCCGCCACCGAAGCCACCGCCGCCAAAGCCGCCGCCTCCGCCACCGCCGAAACCGCCCATGCCCAGGGGCAGGAACATCAAACCGCTGCGGCGGCCACCACGCCCACCGCCACCGCCACCCAGGCCGATCAGCAGGAAGGTGACCACCACCAGCACGATCAGGTATACGAACGCCGCCTTGCCACTGGTGCTTTTCTGAGGCTTGGCGGTGGCTTTGTATTCACCGGCGATGGCGGCGAGGATGCTGTTCACGCCGCGCTCGATACCGGTGGCGTAATCGCCGGCGCGGAAAGCCGGCCGGATATCGTTCTGAATGATAACCGAGGAGAGCGCGTCGGTGAGTGCCCCTTCCAGGCCGTAACCCACCTCGATGCGTACCTGGCGTTCCGCCGGCGCCACGATCAGCACCACACCGTTGTCCCGACCTTTCTGGCCGATGCCCCAGGCGCGGCCAAGCTGATAGCCATAGTCGGCGATGTCGTAACCCTGCAGGTCAGGCACGGTGAGCACCACCAGTTGATTGGAGGTGGTCGCTTCCGCTTCGGCGAGGCGCGTGTCCAGCGCCTGCTCCTGGGCCGGGTTGAGCAGATCGGCGTTGTCGACCACCCGCCCGGTGAGCTCGGGGAACTGCGGCGCGGCCAGGGCGGGCAGCGCCACCGCCAGCAGCAACCATAAAGAAAGACGCAGCGGCTTCATCAGTTGAAGTTGACCTTAGGAGCCTGGTCAGCACCCTCGGTGGTGGCCTCGAAATTGGGCCGCACTTCCATTTCGCCGTAGAGCACGCTGTGCCAGAGACGGCCGGGGAAGGTACGAATCTCGGTGTTGTATTGCTGCACCGCGGCAATATAGTCGCGCCGGGCCACGGCGATGCGATTCTCGGTGCCTTCAAGCTGGGATTGCAGGGTGAGAAAGTTCTGGTTGGATTTCAGGTCGGGGTAACGCTCCACCACCACCATCAGTCTTTGCAACGCGGAGCCGAGCTGCTGCTGGGCCTGCTCGAATTGCTTAAGCTTCTGCGGGTCGTTGATCAGATCGCCGTTGGCCTGGATCGAGCCGACCTTGGCGCGCGCCTCGGTGACCGCCACCAACACCTCGCGTTCCTGGCTGGCGAAGCCTTTTACCGTATTGACCAGGTTGGGCACCAGATCCGCCCGCCGCTGGTACTGATTCTCCACCTGTGCCCAGGCCGATTTCACCTGCTCATCGTAGGTGGGAATGTTGTTGATCCCGCAGCCGGCCAGGGTGCCGGCCAGCCAGATCAGCACGAACGCGCGCAACAGCTTCATTGGTGGCTCTCCATGTTCAGGTTGGCAGCAGTCAAGCAATTCCCCGCCGGCTTGGCAACCGCGCCGGCGAAAACAGCCTGTAACAGTCGTTCCTTGCGGGCGCGGGAAAGCGCCTTCAAGCGTGCTTCCAGGCGGCCCGCCGCGGCCCGAGAAGGCACCGCCACGCACAGCGCCGGCCGCACCGGGCGGCGGGCACGGGTGTAGCGGGCACCGCGCGGGCCGTCATTATGCTCCAGCCAGCGGCGCAGCACGTCGGTGGTGACACCGGTGTACAACGAGCCGTCGGCGCAGCGCATCATATACACCCACCAACCGGGCGTATTGCTCACCCTTGGCTCACCCTGTTTGCGTTGGCCGCCGGGCTGGCGTCCTGCCTGTGTTGCACGGTTTTACACCCGCCACGTGTCAGATTGCTATTATCGAAAACGGCATTGCCGCAAACCATAACCCTAACGGAGTTCCACATGATTACCTATCTGTACTGGCTTCTGCTCGCCGCGATCATCTTCGCCGTGCTGTTCAGCGTGGGGGTGCGCATGGGCAAATGGAAGCCGGCACTGATCCTCGCGGTACTGTTATGGTTGGTCGGCACCGGCCTGTATTACTTCTGGCTTGAACAGATATTCGTCAAACGCCTGGGCGGCACCATGACCGTGACCGTACCGGAAGGCCAGCAGCACATCGCCGCCACCTGGAAGGGCGATAACCTGTGGATCGAGAACTACAACCCGGAAACCAACGAATGCCTGTTCCGGGAATATTCCCGCGGCAATTTGCTGGAAGGCAAGGTGGTGATCAAGAATTGCAGCCCCACTCGCGCACAGGCGCCGGCCGCCTCCACCGGGCAGCCCCACACCTCTTTATAAAGCTTTATCAGGCCCGTTTGACGCGCCCGATGCACGGGTCCGACCGCTCTGGGCCGGGCCGTGTTTGGTTTGGCCGCCTGTTTGCCGTAGACTGATCGGTCCGCTGATCCGTCACCGCTGAGCGTCGAGTTGCATAACGTTCGCGCGCTCTTCACCCGATGATCGGTATTTTCAGCGAACATCAAAAAGGGGAACGGCAATGATCAGGCATTTTCTGTTGGCTTCCGGTCTGGCGCTGGTGACTGGCGCGTCCGCCATGGCCGGCTTATCGCACCCCCGGCATGTCCCCGCGCCGGTGTTGTCGATCCTGGTCACGCAGATGGCGGGGCTCGCCGATCTCGCGGACAAAGGCCGCGCGGAAGTCAGCGTGCCCGAGAGCGACACTCAGCAAAGCAGCGCCACCACCGGCATCCGTGCCAGCCGCGACGTCGGCAACCAGATCCAGGTGCTGGGCATGAACGATCCCCATGGCGACGACCCGCGCAATCCTCTGCCAACCCGGGACCACTGGTCTTTCTGATCCACGGCGCCCGCCCCGCGCCCGACCATGGCGCGGCACCCGCCGCGCTGTTATGGTGAACGTTGACTGTCCCCGCCTTCCCCTGGCCCCCATGAAAGTCCGCAACAGTAAGGAACAACAGCGCCAGCGCTTGCGGCGCGAAATGGAGCGCTACCTCGCCAAGGGCGGTCGTATCAGACAGATTCCCAATGGCGCCAGCGCCGACCAGGCCGAGCTGCCACGCGGGCAGCGTCCGCTGCCTTTTTCCAAAGGCCCTCCCGCCTCCCGCACCGACCTGTCCGCGGTGGTCGCGGCCATTGATGCACGCAAAAAAAAGAGCCCCCGCCCGGCGCCAAAAAAATCGCCTCGGCGTAAACTGATTTACGATGATTTCGGCGAACCCCTGCGCTGGGTCTGGGACGATTCCCAGGAATCTCGCTGATGCCCCTGTTCCTCCGCCCGCCTTTTCCCAGGAGATCCCGATGCGTTTTCTAAGCCTGTTATTGACCGGCCTGCTGCTTTCCGGCACCGCCCTGGCCGACGTGATCCAGCGTGATGTAACCCTGCCCGATGGCCTTGGCCAGGGCGTGCTGTTCATGGACGACGACCTGGACAAAGTCACCGCCGGCGTGATCGTGGTGCACGAGTGGTGGGGGATGAACGACTACGTGCGCAACCGGGCACGGATGCTGGCCAAAGAAGGCTATGTGGCGTTCACCGTGGACATGTACGGCAACAACAAGGTCGCCAATCACCCCAAGGACGCCAAAACCTTCATGGAGCAGGCCCTCGCCGAGCCGGAATTGATGACCCGGCGCTTCAACGCCGCCAAGGCAATTCTGCGGGATCAGCAATACGTGGACGACGCCCGCCTCTTCGCGGTGGGCTACTGCTTCGGTGGCGGCGTGGTGCTGGAACAGGCTCGCAAGGGCAATGATCTGGCCGGCGTCGCCAGCTTCCATGGCTCCCTGGGCACCCATCACCGCGCCGCCGCCGGCGACATCAAAGCGCGCGTGCTGGTCGCCACCGGCCAGGCCGACCCGATGTCGCCGCCAGAGCAGGTCAGCGCCCTGGTTCAGGAACTGACCGCCGCCGGCGCGCGCTTTGAGTTGCTCAGCTACCCCGGCGCCAAGCACGGCTTTACCAACCCCAAAGCCGACGAGAACGGCAAACGCTTTGATCTGCCGCTGGCCTACGACAAAGAAGCGGATTTGAGCAGCTGGTCCGCCCTGCTCGATTTTATCGGCGCACCTTAACAGGCTGTCGCGACGTTCTCGCCATCGGCGCGCCGGCCACGGCGTGCCCGGTTTTCTCTCCGCAGGGCGCCCCGTTTTGGGTCGCTCCGCACCAATAAAGACCATCTCCGCGCCCCATAACGGCCAGCCTTGCCCGGCCGCTCCCACGCCAGCCCTTGAGAAATGGGGCCTGGCCATTCTGGCATTGGTTTTGCTCCTGTTACCGCAGGAATCGAATGGCCGGTGTTGCCATCACGACTCAACAAAGCGTCACCAATAGAGCGCTAGGGTTCCGGTCAGCGAATGCCGCTGATGGCTGGTCCGAGAGCGCTCGACCTTCCTGGAAGGTTACACGGCGGGACAAAAGCCCGGGAGGACACCATGACGACACTGTCATTGGATTCCTCAATGCCCGTAATCCAAGGAGGTCCGACCATGACCCGCCCGAGCCCTACCCGTTTCGCCGCCACCCTGTTCGCGATGCTGTTTGTCATCGCCGCCCTGCCCACCACCGCCCAGGCCGAAAAAAAACAGAGCTTCAAAGTCTGCTGGTCGATTTATGTCGGCTGGATCCCCTGGGACTACGGCGCCGCTCAGGGCATCGTCGACAAGTGGGCGGACAAATACGACATCGACATCGACGTGGTGCAGATCAACGACTACATCGAATCGATCAACCAGTACACCGCCGGTCAATACGATGGCTGCACCATGACCAATATGGATGCACTCACCATTCCCGCCGCCGGCGGCGTGGACACCACCGCCCTGATCGTTGGCGACTTCTCCAACGGCAACGACGGCATCGTTCTGAAGAACAAGGACAGCCTCGCCGACATCAAGGGCCAGAACGTCAATCTGGTGGAGCTGTCGGTGTCTCACTACCTGCTTGCCCGCGCCCTGGACTCAGTGGGGTTGAGCGAGCGAGACCTCACCGTGGTCAACACCTCCGACGCGGATCTGGTGTCCGCCTATCAAACCGATGACGTCACCGCGGTGGCCACCTGGAACCCGCTGCTCAGCGCCATCACCGCCGAACCCGGTGCCCACAAGGTGTTCGATTCCTCGCAAATCCCCGGCGAGATCATCGACCTGATGGTGGTCAACAGCGCCACCCTGAAAGACAACCCGGCCCTGGGCAAAGCGCTCACCGGCGCCTGGTACGAAATCATGGCCGACATGAAGAGCAAGGGCGCCAAGGGTGACGAAGCCCGCGACCACATGGCTTCGGTAGCGGGCACCGATCGCGCCGGTTTTGCACAGCAGCTCGACGCCACCCGCATGTTCTACCAACCCGAGGAAGCGGTGGCGTTCGTGAACAGCGCCGAGCTGAAAACCACCATGCAGCGGGTCGCCGAATTCTCGTTCGAGCACGGCCTGCTCGGTGACGGCGCGCCGGACGCCGGCTTCGTGGGCGTGCAAACCCCCAGCGGGGTATACGGCGCCGACGGCAACATCAAGCTGCGCTTCGACCCCGCCTATATGGAAATGGCCGCCAAGGGCGAGCTGTAAGCGGGCCCCGCCGGCCGCAAGGCCGGCGCTCTGTCCACGCTTTCCATTGCCTCGGGAACCGCCATGAAAAAACTGATCAACCGTGAACCGGGCCGGGTCGGCAAGTGGGCGCTGGGCCTGCTGCCCTTCGTGCTGCTGGCGATCTGCTACCTGGTGGCCTCCGACGCGCGCCTGGAGGCCAACCCCAACGACAAGCTGCTGCCGGCCATGAGCAGCTTCGTGGACGCCATCGACCGGATGGCCTTCGAACCCAGCAAGCGCACCGGCGAATACCAGCTCTGGGTGGACACCGTGGCAAGCCTCAAGCGGCTGGCGCTGGGCGTGCTGATCAGCGCCAGCATCGGCCTGGTGTTTGGCATCGCCACCGGCACCATCCCTTATCTGCGCGCCGGCTTCTCGCCGCTGATCACCGGGCTCTCGCTGGTGCCGCCAATGGCGATCCTGCCGGTGCTGTTCATTATTTTCGGCCTCGGCGAACTGGCCAAGGTGATGTTGATCATCATCGGCATCACGCCGTTCATTATTCGCGACATGCAGCAACGCGCCGAGGAAATCCCCGCCGAGCAGGTGATCAAGATGCAAACCCTGGGCGCCAACACCTGGCAGATCGTGCTGCGCCTGGTGTGGCCTCAGGTGATGCCACGCCTGCTCAGCGCGGTGCGGTTGTCGCTGGGTTCGGCGTGGTTGTTCCTGATCGCCGCCGAAGCGATCGCCGCCACCGAAGGGCTCGGCTACCGCATCTTCCTGGTGCGCCGCTACCTGGCCATGGACACCATCCTGCCCTACGTGGTGTGGATCACCTTCCTGGCTTTCATCATCGACTTCACGCTGGCCCGGTACTCGCGCTGGCGTTACCCCTGGTTTCACGGAGCGCAGTGACCATGGCCGCGATTGAAATCAAAAACCTGTGGAAAGAATACGGCGATCAGGTGGTCCTGGAACGCCTCAACGCCAAGGTGGAAGAAGGCGAATTCGTCACCATTGTCGGCGCGTCTGGCTGCGGCAAAACCACCTTCCTGAAAATGATGCTCGGTACCGAACAAGCCAGCCGCGGGCAACTGCTGCTGGACGGCGAGCCAATCGCCGCCGAGCCAGATGAAACCCGGGGCATCGTGTTCCAGCGCTACTCGGTGCTGCCGCACCTGAGCGCGCTGCGCAACGTGATGCTCGCCGGCGAGCTGAGCGCCAACCGCTGGCTGGGGCTGGCGTTCGGCGCGCGCCGCCGGGCGCTGCGCGACGAAGCGCGGGAAATGCTCGAGTCGGTGGGCCTGAGCCAGGCGCTGGACAAGTACCCCCACGAACTTTCCGGTGGCATGCAGCAACGCCTGGCACTGGCGCAAACGCTGATCAAGCGGCCGCGCATTCTGCTGCTGGATGAACCGTTCGGCGCGCTTGATCCGGGCATCCGCCGGGACATGCACAAGCTGGTGCTGGACCTGTGGCAAAAGCAAAACCTGACCGTGTTCATGATCACCCACGATCTGGCCGAGGGCTTCTATCTGGGCACCCGCCTTTGGGTGTTCGACAAAGAGCGCCTCGACCCGCAAGACCCGGGCCGCTACGGCGCCCGTGTCACCTACGACCTGCCGGTCGGCAACAGCGACAAGGGCACGCTGCAATCGATCTCGCACAGCGTGGACTCCACCGCCCGCGCTCTCGCCTGACCCGCAACAACCGAGCAACAGGAGAACGCCATGAACGAACCGCTTTACCAGTACACCATGCCCGGCGGCGCGCACTGGTCCTTCCGCATGCGGCGCGGCACCTGCCTGCGTCTCACCGATGTGGAAGGCGGCGCCAACGTCGGCATGCTGTTCTATAACCCCGAGGAAAAACTGGAGCGCTACAACGCCCCGGATACGTTAAAAGGCCAGCACACCTTCAAGCTGACCCGTGGCAACTGTCTGTATTCGGACATGGGCCGGGTGTTCGCGTCGATCATCGAAGACAGCTTCGGCTGGCACGACACCGTGTGCGGCAACCTTCACCCCGATCAGCTCGCGCAAAAGTACGGCGAACATTGCTATCAGGAGTTCCGCAACGACTGGACCCTGAGCGGCCACACCAGCTTTTTGGTGGAGTTGGCCAAACACGGCCTCGGCGAGCGCGACCTGGCCGCCAATCTGAACCTGTTCAGCAAGATCGTCACCGACGACCAGGGCCAGATGCGCTTCGACACCGGCGCGGCGAAAGCCGGCGCCAGCCTCACGCTGCGTTTCGAGATGGACACCCTGGTGCTGATGCACACCTGCCCGCACCCGCTCAACCCCGCCGTTGAATATCCAAAAAATCCGGTGCTGTGCGAAATGCTGACGGCGCCGCCGCCGGGCGACGACGACTATTGCCTTAACTTTCGCCCGGAGAACGCCCGCGCGTTCGAGAACAATCGCCTGTATTACCTGGACGGGGCCGCAAGCGACAAGCTGACCGGCACCCGCCCGTCTACAGCTTGAGGCTTGTCGCCCAAGAGGAGGATGACATGATCAAAGAAAGCCTGTTGAAAGCCGAGGACGCCGCCTTCCGCCAGGTGGTCGCCGCCGGCGATTATTTCCTGAAGGTGCTGCGCGCCGGCGAGACCCTGCGCATCCTGGATCTGCAAGGCAACCAGGCGGCGGACACCCTGTTCTTCAACGCCGAGGACAGCGCCGAGCGCTACAGCGCGATGGACACCATTCGCGAGCAGGGCAACGTTTACCTGAGCGCCGGCACGCTGCTGCGCTCCAGTCGCAACACGCCGATGCTGGAAATCACCGCCGACACCTGCGGCCGCCACGACACCCTGGGCGGCGCCTGCGCCACCGAAAGCAACACCGTGCGCTACGACCTGGAAAAGCGCTGCATGCACGCCTGTCGCGACAGTTACCTGCGGGCCGTCAGCGAGCACGAAGAGTTCAATCTGGGCAAACGCGACCTGACCCACAACATCAATTTCTTCATGAACGTGCCGGTCACCGCCGAAGGCGGCCTGACTTTCGAAGACGGCATCTCCGGCGCCGGCAAATACGTGGAGATGAAAGCGCTAATCAACACCACGGTGCTGATTTCCAACTGCCCGCAGCTCAACAACCCCTGCAACGGTTACGACCCCACGCCGATTGAAATTTTGATCTGGCAGTAACGCGCCGACTTGCGCGCAGCACACCTGCGGGGACGACCCCGGCGATGGTAACGAAAAAAGGCGGGACGGCCCGCCCTGGCAAGAGAGCCGACCTCATGTTCAAGAAGGTACTGATCGCCAACCGTGGCGCCATCGCCACCCGCATCATCCGCACCCTGAACGCACTGAACGTGACCAGCGTGGCGGTGTACGCGGACGCCGACACCGAATCGCGCCACGTGGCGCTCGCCGACCAGGCCCTGAGCCTGGGCGAGGGCAACGCCGCGCAGACCTATCTGAACCAGGACAAACTGTTCGCGCTGATGGAAGAGCATGGCGTGGACGCGGTCCACCCCGGTTACGGCTTTCTCAGCGAAAACCCCGAATTCGTGGAGCGATGCGAAGCCAGCGGCATCGCTTTTATCGGCCCCACCGCGCAACAGATGCGCGACTTCGGCCTGAAACACACCGCCCGGCAACTGGCCGAGAACACCGGCGTACCGTTGTTGCCCGGCACCGGCCTGCTGGAAAGCCCACAGGCGGCACTGCACGCCGCCAGCGAAATCGGCTACCCGGTGATGCTGAAAAGCACCGCCGGCGGCGGCGGCATCGGCATGCAGATCTGCCACGACGACAACGGCCTGCGCAAAGCCTGGGACACGGTGCGTCGCCTCAGCGCCAACAACTTTTCCAACGACGGCGTGTTCCTGGAAAAATACATCGAACGGGCCCGGCACATTGAGGTGCAGGTGTTCGGCGATGGCCAGGGCGGCGCCGTGGCGCTGGGCGAGCGCGACTGTTCCGCCCAGCGCCGCCACCAGAAAGTGATCGAGGAAACCCCGGCCCCCAACCTGCCCGACGACGTACGCGCCACCCTGCATGACACCGCCCGCCGGCTGGTGGCGGCGGTCAACTACCGCAACGCCGGCACCGTGGAATTCATTCTCGACCAGGACAGCAACCGTTTTTATTTCCTTGAGGTCAACACCCGCCTGCAGGTGGAGCACGGCGTCACCGAGCAGGTCTATGGCGTTGATCTGGTCGCCTGGATGGTGCAACTGGCGGCCGGCGAATTGCCCGATCTGAGCGCCCGCGCCGCCGCGCTGACGCCGCGTGGCCACGCCATTCAAGTGCGCCTCTACGCCGAAGACCCGAACAAGGATTTCCAGCCCTGCGCCGGGCTGCTCACCAGCGTGGCGTTCCCCGACGCCGATGGTGAGCATCTGCGCATCGACCACTGGATTGAACCCGGCCTGACGGTATCGCCGTTTTTCGATCCAATGCTGGCCAAGGTGATCGTTCACCAACCAAACCGCGACCACGCGCTCGCCGCGTTGAAACATGCGCTCGAAGACACCCTGGTGGAAGGCATCGAAACCAACCGCCACTACGTGCTGGCGATTCTCGCCGACCCGGTGTTCGGTGACGGCCACATGACCACCCGCTATCTGAACGGCTTCGACTACCATCCCGATACCCTCGACGTGCTCGCCGGCGGCACCCTGACCACGGTGCAGGATTACCCCGGCCGGCGCGGCTACTGGCCGATTGGCGTGCCCCCTTCCGGCCCATTCGACAGCCTCAGTTTCCGGCTCGGCAACCGCCTGCTCGGCAACCGCGAAGACGCCGCCGGCCTGGAATTCACCCTCAACGGCCCAACCCTGCGCTTTAACCGCGACACCCGCGTGGCGCTCACCGGCGCCGACATGAGCGCCACTCTGGACGGCCGGCCGGTGCCACGTTATCAGGCGGTTTCGATCAGCGCCGGTCAGACCCTTAAGCTCGGCAAGGTGCACGGCGACGGCGCGCGCGCCTACCTCGCCGTGGCCGGCGGCATTCAGTGCCAGCCCTACCTGGGCTCGCGCAGCACCTTCACCCTGGGCCAGTTCGGCGGCCACGGTGGCCGCGCTCTGCGCACCGGCGATGTGCTGCACCTTGGCGACCGGCCGGGCACCGCCAACACCGCCGCCGTGCCCGAAGCGTTGATGCCGACGCTGGGCACTCAATGGCACTTGCGGGTGATCTACGGCCCCCATGGCGCGCCGGATTTCTTCACCGACGACGACATGGCCACCTTCTTCCGCGCCGACTGGCAAGTGCACTACAACTCCAGCCGCACCGGCATCCGCCTGGTTGGCCCGAAACCGCAATGGGCACGCAGCGACGGCGGCGAAGCCGGCATGCACCCGTCCAACATTCACGACAACGCCTACGCCGTGGGCACCGTGGATTTCACCGGCGACATGCCGGTGATCCTGGGGCCCGACGGCCCCTCCCTGGGTGGCTTCGTGTGCCCGGCCACGGTGATCCTCGCCGACCGCTGGAAACTGGGGCAACTGAAAGCCGGCGATACCCTGCGCTTCGTACCGGTCAGTCTGGACGACGCCGACGCCCTGGCGGCGGAACAGGCCCTCTGCCTCGAAGAGCTCACCGCCCCCTCGCTGACGCCCGCCCCGGCCACGGTGAGCACGCCAATTCTTGACCGCCTGGAGGCGCAGAGCCACGGCCCGGAAGTGGTGTACCGGGCCGCCGGCGACCGCTATCTGCTGGTGGAATACGGCCCGCTGGAACTGGATCTGCGCCTGCGCTTTCGCGCCCACGCACTGATGCTGTGGCTGGAACAGGAACGGCTCGACGGCGTTCTCGAACTGACCCCGGGCATCCGCTCGCTGCAAGTGCACTTCGATCCGGCGCGGCTGCCGCGTGCAACGCTGCTCGAAATACTGAAGCGCGCCGAGCTGACGCTGGACAAACAAGACGACCTGGAAGTGCCCTCGCGCATCGTTCATCTGCCGCTGAGCTGGGACGACGAGGCCTGCCGCCTGGCGATTGAAAAGTACACCCAATCGGTGCGCAAGGACGCGCCCTGGTGCCCCAGCAACATCGAATTCATCCGCCGCATCAACGGCCTGCAAAGCGTCGATGAAGTAAAGAAGATCGTGTTCGACGCCCGCTATGTGGTGATGGGCCTGGGCGATGTGTACCTGGGCGCGCCGGTGGCCACCCCCTACGATCCGCGCCACCGCCTGGTCACCACCAAATACAACCCGGCGCGCACCTGGACCGCCGAAAACTCAGTGGGCATCGGCGGCTCCTATCTGTGCGTGTACGGCATGGAAGGCCCCGGCGGCTACCAGTTCGTGGGGCGCACCATGCAGATGTGGAACCGCTTCCACAAAACCGAGGCGTTTACCCAGCCCTGGCTGCTGCGCTTCTTCGACCAGATCCGTTTTTACGAGGTCTCCGCCGAAGAGCTGCGGCAAATCCGCCGCGACTTTCCCAAAGGCCGCTACCCGTTCCGGGTCGAGGAAACCACCTTCAACCTGGGTGAATACCAACGCTTCCTGGAAACCCACGAAAACGACATCCGCGCCTTTACCGACAAGCGCAACCGCGCCTTCGACGAAGAACTGCAACGCTGGGTGGAAAGCGGCCAGATCAATTTCGAATCGCAACAGGACCTGAACACCGACCAGGGCGACGCGCTGCCCGAAGGCACGCCGGTGGAATCCCCCACCGCCGGCAACATCTGGAAACTGGAGGTGGCCGAAGGCGACACCGTCGCCGAGGGCCAGGTGGTGGCGGTACTGGAATCCATGAAAATGGAAATCGAAGTGCTCGCCCCACACGCCGGCACGGTGCTGCACATTGCCCGCCAGGAAGGCCAGCAGATCAATGCCGGCCAGGCGGTGATGGTGTTGGGGAACGAAAGTTGAAAGTTAAAGGTTAAAAGGCACGCGATTCGGCGGAACGGACGGTTCACGTCCGGCCGTCCCCTCTCCCTGTCCCTCTCCCGCAAGGGGAGAGGGCACTCTCCAGAATGGCATGCGAGCCGCCCTTGCGCGCTTCCCAGCACAACATGGAACGCGCGCTTCGTGGCCCCTTACCCGGCGGGAGAGACAGAGAGAGGCCTGACTGAAATAAAGCCCCTCTCCCCTGGCGGGAGAGGGGTTGGGGAGAGGGGGAAGGTATTCCGGTGTTTACTCTGGCCCGGGCCAGAAATCCGGATTGTAAGCCACTTCCCAGAGGTGACCGATCCGGATCGGCGAAGTAATCGATATAGCGACCCCAACTGCCCGGAGGCCCGCGACGCAACGCATCACCCGTCCTCCAGGCTCAACCGCAGCGGCGCGGGAAAGCCGTACCGGGCCAGGCCGGCGACCAGCCCAGCGGACACCGTGGCGGTACTCCAAACCGGTTGCGGGTCGTCATGACCCTGGCCGTTCAGCTCACCGATCACTTGCGCCACGCGCCGGGCGATGGCGTCGCCGGAATCGACCCACTGCACCGGACGGGGCGCGCGGGCGGCGAGCGCCTCTTTAAGCAACGGGAAATGGGTGCAGCCGAGCACCACGGTGTCCAGGCGTGGGTGGGCCCACAGCGGCGCCAGGCCGGCGTCCAGGACACTGGGGTCCAGAGATTCCCCGGCGATCAACCGCTCCGCCTGCGCCACCAGGGCGTCGGCGGCCACCCGCACCACGGTGTGGCCGGCGGCGAACTGGTCGATCAGGCGGTCGGTATAAGGGCGGCATACGGTGGCCGAGGTGGCGAGCAGGCCGATCACGCCGCTGCGGCTGAGCGCGGCGGCGGGCTTGATCGCGGGCACCGTGCCCACCACCGGTACCGTCAGCCGCTGGCGCAGGGCGTCCAGGGCCAGGGTGCTGGCGGTGTTGCAGGCCACCACCAGGGCGCGGGCGGAACTGGCCGCCACCGCCGCCTCGCACACCGCCACGATGCGCGCCACCAGCCAGTCGTCCGGCTTGGTGCCATAGGGCAGCGCGGCGTTATCAAACACGTAGGCCAGCGCGGCGCCGGGCAACTGTGCGCGCAAGGCACGCACGACCGACAGACCGCCAACACCGGAATCGAAAATCAGAATCGGCGGATTCACGGGCGAGTCCCGCCCATCCGCGTTGCACGACGATAAAGGCACACCATCAACCCGGGTTGTCCGGCAATGCGTGGAGACCCGGAAAGATACCCCCTTGCCGGGCTCGAATAAAGGCGCGCCTCAGACACCGGCCAGCCAGTCGCCGGTGAGGGCGGCCACCACTCCGGCCTGACGCGCCCAACGGAAATGATCCGCCCTGTCGCCAAGCTGTTCGGCGTCCAGGACCCGTTCAGTGAGGCGGGCCGCTCGGAATTTGCCGGTGACGGCGTCCACCGCCGCCGCCGGCGCGAAGGCGTCGTCCGCCAGCCGCACCGCCAGCACCGGCCCGGTGAACGTGGCGATGCCGGCGTCCAGATCCTTATTCAGCCCATGGGCACGATAGCGATTGCTTTGCGCCAGCCGGCGCCAGTCTTTCATCACCGTGCGAGCCTCACGGCCACCGAAGCCGAGGCGCTCGCCGGGGTAATAACCGAACAGCAGGCCCGCCGCCGGGATCACCCGGATCAGGCGCCGCACCATGGTGCGCACGTCGCCCTGGAAGGCGCGCCACCAGGGGCTGCCGGTGGCCACCATGATCACGCCATGCACCTGGTTGGGAAAGCGCCCGGCGGTGATCGCGGCGTAGTGCCCGCCGAGGCTGTGCCCGAACAGATACAGCAGCGCGCCCGGGTCCTGTTCGCGCAGCCAGGCCAGCACCGCCGGCAGGTCGTTGTCGAGCACCTCGGCGAAGCCCCAGTCCTGGCGCCGGCTCGGGCGCAGTGCGCTGGCGCCCTGGCCGCGCGGCTCCATCACCGCCACCTGCAGGCCCCGCTCATGCAGCGCCGCCGCCAGCCGGCTATAGAACTGCGCGCCCACTCCCAAGGCCGCCTGCACCAGCAGCACCGGGGCCCCGGCTTGCCCCGGCAGCCAGGTCAGCGGCACCGTATAGCCCGAGGGCGTGGTCACGGTTACCAGCGCGTGGCTCATGCCCGCTCCGGGGGCGGCTGGCGACGCGGGCGCCGGATCAACTCGCCGCCACAGTTGGGGCACTGCCCGCTCAACGCGGTGCAGCAGTCCACGCAGAAGGTGCACTCATAAGAGCAGATGTACGCTTCGCCGGCGGGCTCCAGCCCGGTCTGGCAGTGTTCGCACTCGGATTTCATGTCCAGCATGTCAGCGAGCCTCCACTTTCTGTTTGCCGCAGCGCTGGCACTGGTAGCGGGTCACCAGCTTGCCCTGCTTGCTGTCGAATTCGGTGTCCTTAACGACGGTCCACTTATGGTAGCCGTGCTGGCACAGCCCCTGCCTGGGCCGCTTTTTGGCCGGCCGTTGAAACGGAACCACGTCGCCCATGATGTTTCCCCGTGCGGCATAATCTGGTTCCCAGAGTAAACGGTGTTGCCGGCCGCGCCGCAAGCGCCCGCCCTGCCGCGTTCACGGCGCCAGCCACAGCAAGCCGGCGAGCAGCAGTTCCAGCGCCATGAACAGACCTGGATAAAAGCGCCACTGGCGATCCATCAACCCGGCGCAGAGCCGCCCGGCCGCCATGCCCAATAGAGCGCACAGCACGGTCAGGCGGATTCCCGGCCCGGCCTCCGCATTGCCCAGGCTGAACACCAACAACGCCGCGATCGCCACCCCGAAGCCGCCGTACACCGCGCGCACCTCGTTGCGGCCCGCCACCGACAGCGGCGCGATGTCGAAAAAGCGCACCACCCGATTGGGGGCGGCCAGTGCCAGCGCCCCCATGCCGAGAAAAAAGCCGGCGCAGATCAGAACCGGCCACATCGCTCAGGCCTCCGCCGGGGCCGGCGCCCGTTGTTCGCGGCGCAACCCGCGCCACTGGCACCACACACAAAAGGCACTGAGCAGGGCCAGGTCCGCCAGCATTAATTGACCGAGGTTGGACAACCATGGGGCGGCGACAACCATCACCACCGGGGTGGCCACCACGAACACCGCGTCGGCGGCGGTGAGCAGCCGCGCCAGGGTCAGCGGGATCACCGGCCGGGTGGCGACAAAAGCCAGATCCACCGCCAGCAACAGCAGCGCGGCCCCGGCGAGGGTGCACACCCACGGCGCGATGGCGCCAGCGTCGGCGCCGGCCAGAGCCGCCACCGAGGCGGCATCGGCAATCAGCAGCGCGCCGATCAGCACGCAGGCAAAGGCATTGAACAACAAGGCGCTTTTCAGGGATTTCCAAGGCATGATCTTTCTCCATTTCGTTTCTGGTAGAGTCAGAATCCGATGTTCGAATAGGCGAAACAATTACCTGTGAGGTAACCACCATGGTGGCGTTGATGGCGGGGAGAATTCTGGCGGACTGGCGTAAGACACGCCGCCTGAGCCAGCTGGAGCTGGCCGGGCGGGCGCAGGTGTCGAGCCGCCATCTAAGCTTCGTGGAGACCGGCCGAGCCCAGCCCAGCGCCGGGCTGCTGAGGCGGCTGGCCGAGGCCATGGAGCTGAGCTGCCGGGACACCAATCAGTTGCTGCTGGCCGCCGGCCACCCACCGGTGTACGGAGAAACACGCCTGGACGACCCGGCCCTGGCGGCGGTGCGCCAGGCCCTGGAAGTGATGCTGGAAAACCATTTGCCCTACCCGGCCGCGGTGCTCGACGCGCACTGGAACATCCTGATGGCCAACAGCGCCCAGCAGGCGCTGCTCACCGCCATCGCCGAGGAGGCCGGGCCACTGCCGGCCACCACCAACATCGTCGAGCTGGTGTTCCATCCGGACGGCATCCGCCCGTTCATCGTCAATTGGGAGACGGTGGCGGGTTTCCTGCTGCGGCGCCTGCGCCGCGATCTGGCGTTGCGCCCCGACCCCAAACTGCAGCGCCTGTGGCGGCGTCTCGCCGAGCTTGCCGATCTGCACGCTCTGGAAGCGCACACACCGCGGATCGCGGAGCCGATGCTGACTCTGCAGTTGCGCCTCGGCGGGCAGCTTTTGTCGTCGTTTTCCACCCTGGCCAGCTTCGGCACCGCCGTGGACGTGGTGGTGGAGGAACTGCGTATCGAGCACTATTTCCCGGCCGACGACGCCACCCGGGCGTTCTTTCACGATGGCGCGGCGGCGGCGCCAAAGCAGCGCGCCGGCTGACCGGCAACGGCGGCCCTGGCGACTTATGTCATGGTTGTCGCGTCTTTCATCGAACCCGCCCTCGCAAACCCGTATAATCCGCGCCCCACGAGCAGAAACCCGATCCCAGGACCCCATGAGTGATTTTATTCCCGGCCAGCGATGGCTGAGCGAGTCCGAGACCGAACTGGGCTTAGGCCTGATCCAGGACGTGGATTACCGGCTGGTTACCGTCAGCTACCCGGCGGTGGAAGAAGAGCGCACCTACGCCAAGAGCAACGCTCCACTGGCCCGCATCACCTTCGACGTGGGCGACACCCTGACCACCGCCGATGGCCTCGAGCTGGTGGTTCTCGAGGTCAACGAGCACAACGGCCTGATGATCTATCACGCCCACCCGGCCGGCGAACCGGACAATGTTCAGCCGGTGCCCGAATCCCTGCTCGGCCATCAGTTGCGTCTGACCGGCGCCATCGATCGGCTGCTGACCAATCAGCTTTCCTCCAATCGCTGGTTCGAACTGCGGGTGGCCGCGCTGGAGGCTCAGGCACGCAGCGAGGGCTCGCCGATTCAGGGGCTGCGCGGCCCGCGCATTGATCTGATCGGCCACCAGCTGTACATCGCCGATCAGGTCGCCGGGCGCTTCGCGCCACGGGTGTTGCTGGCCGACGAAGTGGGCCTGGGCAAAACCATCGAGGCGGGTCTGATTCTGCATCAGCAACTGCAAACCGGCCGTGCCCGGCGCGCGTTGATCGTGGTGCCGGACGCCCTGGTGCACCAGTGGTTCGTGGAGATGGCGCGGCGTTTCAACCTGCGTTTTTCGATCTTCGATGAAAGCCGCCTGGAAGCACTCAGCGGCAACGCCGCCGACAGCATCAAAAGCATGCTCGCCAACATCATCGCCGAAGAAAGCGGCGAAGCGCCGGTGGCCGAGGACAACCCGTTCCAGTCCGAGCAATTGATCCTGTGCAGCACCGCCTTTCTGGAAGGCTGCGACATCGACGCGCTGGCCGAGGCGGACTGGGATCTGGTGATCGTCGACGAAGCCCACCATCTGGCCTGGAGCCCGGAGGCGCCCTCGCGAAGTTACCAGCGGGTGGAACGGCTGGCGCGCGCCAGCCGTGGCCTGCTGCTGCTCACCGCCACGCCGGAACAACTGGGCGTGGCCAGCCACTTCGCCCGGCTGCGCCTGCTCGACCCGGACCGTTATCCGAGCCTGGAGGCGTTCGAGCAGGAGCAGCGCCAGTACCGGCCAATCGCCGAACTGGCCGGTGAACTGCACGATCAGGATGCCTGGCCGGCGGCATTGAAAAGCCGCGCCGCCGAGCTGTTGCCGGACACCCCCATCGACGAAGCCAACCGCGCCGCGGTGCTCGCTGAGTTGTTGGATCGTTTCGGCCCGGGCCGGGTGCTGTTCCGCAACACCCGCCACAACGTGGCCGGCTTCCCGGCGCGCCTGCTCAACGGCTACCCGCAGCCCCTGCCCGAGCGCTATCAAGTCGAGGACGAAGACCTGGACCTGTGGCTGTATCCGGAAACCGCTTTCCCAGATGACCGCTGGTGCGCCCAGGACCCCCGCGTCACCTGGCTGGAACAGTTCTTCAAGGCACACCGGGGCGAGAAGGTGCTGGTGATCTGCGGCCACCGCAACACCGCCATCGATCTGCACGCCCACTGCGGCTACAAGTTGGGCATGAACGTGTCGGTGTTCCACGAAGACATGGATCTGATCGAGCGCGACCGGGCGGCCGCCTATTTCGCCGATGAAGAAGACGGCGCCCAGGCGCTGATCTGTTCGGAAATCGGCTCCGAGGGCCGCAATTTCCAGTTCGCCCACCACCTGGTGTTGCTGGATCTGCCGCTCAACCCGGATCAGCTCGAGCAGCGCATCGGCCGGCTTGACCGCATTGGCCAGAAGCAGGACGTGCAACTGCATGTGCCCTATTTCGCCGGCCACGCCCAGGAAGTGCTGTTTCGCTGGTACCACCAGGGCATGAACGCCTTCCAGCGCACCAACCCCGCCGGTCACGAAATCGCCGAGCGCACCCGCCCGGCCCTGATGGCGGCGCTGGCCAGCCCCACCGACGACGCCCTGGTGGCAACCCTGGTCGACCAGACCCGCGAATGCACCGAGGCCCTGCGGAAACTGTTGGAACAGGGCCGCGACCGACTGCTGGAGCTGGCCTCCTGTGATGGCGAGCGTGCCGAGGCCCTGAAAGCCGCCCTGGCCGACGCCGACCAGCACTCACCGGCGGACTTTCTCACCCAGGTGTTCGACCACTACGGCGTGGAACAGGAAGAGCACTCCGAGCACGCCTGGATTTTGCGGCCCGGCCCGCATCTGCGTGAACCGTTCCCGCATCTCGCCGAAGAAGGCCTGACGGTGACCGACCGGCGCGCCACCGCCATCGCCCGCGACGACATGCAATTCCTGACCTGGGAACACCCGCTGGTGCAGGGCGCCCTGGATATGATCCTCAGCGAAAACCGTGGCAAGGCCTCGGTGAGCTTGTTGAAAAATCCCAAGATCAAGGGCGGCACCTTGCTGGTGGAAGCAATCTACACCATCGATTATCTGGCACCGAAATACCTGCAAGCGGACCGCTTCCTGCCGACCACGGTGATCCGTCATCTGCTGGATGGTCGTGGCCGCAATCTGGCCGAGGCGATCGGCTTCGAGGCGCTGTGCAAGCAGTGTCACAAAATGGAGAAGCCGCTGGCGCGCAAGATCGTCGGCAGCCAGAAGGGCCTGCTGGAAAGCCTGCTCAAACAGGACGAAGCCCGTGCCAGCAAAGAAAGCGCCGGCGTGATTGACGCGGCGCTGACGCGCATGCGCGAGCATCAGCGCGGCGAGTTGCAACGCCTGCAGGCATTGCGCGCCAAGAATCCGGCGGTGCGCGCCGAGGAAATCGACTTCCTGGAAGCACAAACCGCCGCCCTGGAAACCCACTTAAGCGAGGCACGCTGCCGGCTCGAAGCGGTGCGCGTGATCGTTGCTGGAGAAGCCTGATGAGTCATCTGCCCTGCGTGGAAATCAGCCCCGAGCAGACCGCCACCGCCAGCGTCATCTGGCTGCATGGCCTGGGCGCCAACGGCCATGATTTCGAACCGGTGGTGCCAGAGCTGGCGCTGCCGGCGTCGTTGCCGGTGCGCTTCGTGTTTCCGCATGCGCCGAGCATTCCGGTCACCATCAACGGCGGCATGGTAATGCCGGCCTGGTACGACATCCTCGGCATGGGCCCGGGCAGCCCGGTGGACGAGGCCGGCATCCGCGCCTCCGCCGACCGGGTGGACGCTCTGATCGACAGGGAAGTGAGCCGTGGGGTGCCCCCTGAGCGCATCGTGGTGGCCGGCTTTTCCCAAGGCGGCGCGGTCGCCTACGAAACCGCCCTGCGCCATCCCCAGCGGCTGGCCGGGTTGATGGCGCTGTCCACCTACTTCGCCACCGCCGACGCCGTCGCTCTGAGCGACGCCAACCGCGACCTGCCGATTCTGGTCGCCCACGGCAGCCGCGATCCGATGGTGATTGAGGAACGCGGCCGCCGCGCGGTGGAGGCCCTTAAAGAAGCGGGCTACCAGCCGGAATATCACAGCTATCCGATGGAACACGCGGTCTGCCTGGAGGAAATCCAGGATATCTCCGCGTTTCTGCAGCGCCTGCTGGCCTGAGCCGGGCCTTGTCCGGCCCGCCGGGCGGGCGCATGCTTCGAAGCACTTTTATCGCTGCATCCAGGAGAGAGCCAATGGGTTCCATCAAAGCGTTCGGCGCGCAAAGCGCCGAGTCCGGTGTCCACCCCCTGCCCATCGAGCGGCGCGCGCCGCGGCCCGACGACGTCGCCATCAAGATCGATTACTGCGGCGTCTGCCACACCGACATTCATTTCGCCGAAAACGACTGGGGCCGCACTCTGTACCCGGTGGTGCCGGGCCATGAGATCATCGGACGGGTCACCGCGGTCGGCGAAAAAGTGAAAAAATTCAAAGTCGGCGACGTGGTCGGAGTCGGCTGTCTGGTGGACGCCTGCCGCCATTGCGCCGCCTGCGAAGACGGCCTGGAGCAATACTGCCTGGAAGGCTCCACCGCCACCTACAATGGCCGCGACCGCCACGATCAAAGCATCACCTTTGGCGGTTACTCCGAGGCGGTGGTGGTCAGCGAACGTTTTGTTCTGCGCATCCCCGACGCCCTCGATCCGGCCACCTCGGCGCCGATCCTGTGCGCCGGCATCACCACCTATTCGCCGCTGCGCCACTACGGCGTCAAAGCCGGCGACCAGGTCGGTGTGGTGGGCATGGGTGGCCTCGGCCACATGGGGGTGAAATTCGCCAAGGCGCTGGGCGCCGAGGTCACCCTGTTCACCCGCTCGGAAAGCAAAGTCGGCGAAGCCAAAAAACAAGGCGCCGACCGGGTCGTGGTGTCCACCGACAAAGAACAGATGAAAGCGATCGCCGGCCAGCTCGACTTTATCCTCGACACGGTGCCGGTTCAGCATGACCTCAACCCGTATCTGAATGCCCTGCGCTATGACGGCAAGCACATTCTGGTGGGCCTGCTGGAGCCGGTGGAACCGCCGGTCCAGGCCGGCGCCCTGGTGGGCAAACGCCGGGTGCTGGGCGGCTCGCTGATCGGCGGCCTACCGGAGACCCAGGAAGTGCTGGATTTCTGCGCCGAACACGGTATCAGCTGCGATGTGGAGATGCTCGACATCAACCACATCAACGAAGCCTATGAGCGAATGAAAAAAGGCGACGTCAAATACCGCTTCGTCATCGACATGAAGACGTTGTAAAGAGCGATACAGGAGTCAGGATACAGGATGCAGCGCGGGCACGGCCCTTCGGTGCTCTCGGCCCGGTCCCGCGCTGTATCCTGAATCTTGTATCCTGTTCCCTAATCCCCCAACACCTCCTCAAACAAATCGTCCATGGCCGCGAACGCGCGGCGGGCGACTTTGGGGCTGTACAGGGAACGGCCGGGGGTATTGGCGCCGGGGTCGGTGAAGGAATGCACGGCGCCGCCGTAATTGACCAGTGTCCAATCGGCGTCGGCGCCATCCATCTCTTTTTTGAACGCGGCCTGGGCTTCGGCGCTGACCATCGGATCATCGGCGCCATTGAGCACCAGCACCGGCCCGGCCGGGGCCCGGGTGGCGCGCTGGTCGCTGTCCAGCAACCCATGAAAGCTGACGAACGCGCGGGCATCGACGCCGTCGCGGGCCATTTCCAAGGCACAGGCGCCGCCGAAACAGAACCCGAATACCGCCAGACGATCCTGGCTGACGCCCAGCTCCCCGGCCCGTTGGCGCAGTGCTTCAAAGGCGGCGCGCAGCACCGCGCGCAACGCGCCACCGTCGGAGCGCGCCTCGCCCATGGCCGCCATGGCCTGCTCCGGCGTTGAGGGGCGGACTTCGGCGCCAAACGGGTCCAGCACCAGGATCACCGAGCGATCATCCAGGCGCTTTTCCGCCTGGGCCAACGCGGCATCGCTGATGCCAAAGAAGTTCGGCGCCATCAGCAGCCCGCGGTCAGGCCGCGCGCCTTGCCGATAAAGAAGATGCCCCTGGTAGTTTTTTCCGCCAGCCTGATATTCGATGGGCTGGTTTATGACCTCGCTCATGACTCTCTCCCGTGGTGAATCGGTGCGGCTTGTCCGCGTGGTTCTCAGACCATAACGGCGCGGCGGCGTTTCGCAAGCCCGAACGGAACCGCGCCGTGCCGGGAACCAATGCCCCCACTGCGCCTCCAAACCTGCAAAGGGCGCCTCGCCGCTTAGCGGCCCGATGGCCGCTCAACAAGACCGTTCAATACATCGACCAACCGGGAGTCGCGCCATGTCGAAACTGGCGATTAAGGGGTTATTGGCGATTACCGCCACGCTGTGGCTGGCCCAGCCGCTTGAGAACAATCGCGCGCTGTGGGGGGCGGACAGCCGTGCGGAACAACTCAGCGACAGCGATGAGAACGGCACTTCGGCAAGCCGTTGGGTAGGCCGGATCACGCCGGATCAGGATGACACCACCGGCTGATCGGCGTCGGCGGCATCGATCATTTGTTAAATGCGAAAAACCGGCGGACATTGTTCACACTTTGCTGACCGCGGTGGAACGCCCCTCTCGACGCCCACTCTGACTTATCGGAAGCTCACTGAGGTGGGCGCCACAAGACGAAGGGCCAAACATGGATGGCCAGGGAGCATGGATGAGCTTCGTCGGGCGAAGGGCCAGTTAAGGATGGCCAAGGAGCAGAGGATGCGCTTCGCCCGCGGCGAAATACCGCCACGCAGTGGCGGGGGAGTCCATAGGAACCGGACTGAAAGCGCAGGGATGCGCTTCGCCCCCTTCCCCCCACAGGGAAAACGATGAAAGCGCGATTCATTGTTGTATTGTTTGGCCCGCCGGCCGGCGGCGGATGAGATGGTTATTAAAGGCAGGAAGATCAGGACAGGGCGCTAAAAGGTCGAAAAACGCGGAACTAATCGCGGCGGCCCGCGCCTAATCCTTTGCAGTCTCCCTATGCAATCAGGCAACCCTCTGGGCGCGCGGTCACACCGGCGCCCGTTTTTTTTGGGCGCCGCCCCGCTTACGCACTGAACACTGAAACTGAACCACCGTCAGCTCTTCTTACCACCCGGGCCAAGCGGCAAGGGAAACGCGGTGACATTACTGCCCGCCTCGGTAATTTTCCCTACCCCCTCTTTCTCGACCTCATCGATTCGAATGATTGCCTGCACCGGGATAAAGGAGCGTTGCACGCCGGCGAACTGATTCTTGAGCTTCTCTTCCGAGGGGTCCACCACCATCTGTGAACGCTCACCAAAGAGGAATTCCTCCACTTCAAGAAAGCCGTAGAGATCGCTCTGGTAGATCTGACCGACATAGATTTCGAAGATCTGACCCTGATTGAGGAAAATAACCTTGTAGATTTGACGACTTTTCGACATGTCCTGCCCTGGGGCTGAGAGCTGGATGGGGGGCGGAAGTCTAGCACAGATCGGCCCCGGCGCGACCAGCGGAAATGCCGCTGGAGGCGGCTTTCCGGCTGGACTTTGGCACCTCGAGTGACTAGAGTTACCGCCCACAATGCCGTGGGGCAATTTGCCGCACACCAAAAAATCGCCACAGAACCCGCAACCTCTTGTAAGTTGCTGATTTTGAGCGATTTTCTCCATTGCTCGGCGGGTCATTGGCCACCCCCTTGGCCAGCCCCGCGTTTCCGGGGAGGGACCCGGCAATTAGCACCATGGCATCCCCAGGGTCAGCCCTTTTCCGCCCGCGCCACTCAGCGGCGTGCGAAGGTGCGGGCCCTGAATCCTGAAACTCGCTTTCCAGGTGCCGGTGACGGCAAGAATAAGCGCTCAACCTCCTCCTGCCGGGGGTTTTCGCTGGGGAAAACAGGGAGCAAACGCATGCAGTCAACTCTGTTCCACCGTGCGGCGGTCGGCCTTACCTCGCTGATGATCAGCGGGATGGTCGCGGCCAGCGATTGGACTGAACGTTCCGACCATAACTTGCGACCCGGGGTCACCGCGGTCAGCAAGGAAGTGTACGATCTTCACACCACCGTGCTGTGGATCGTCACCATTATCGGCCTTCTCGTTTTCGGCCTGATCCTGATCTCCATGATCCGCCACCGCCGGTCCAAGCACCCGACGCCGGCCACCTTCCATGAGAACGTTTTCCTGGAAGTGCTGTGGACCATCGTGCCTTTTATCATTCTGATCGCGATGGCGGTGCCCGCCACCCGGGTACTGATCGAGCTTGAGGACACGTCCAACGCGGAGTTGACCGTGAAGGTCACCGGCCACCGCTGGAAATGGGAATACGAGTACCTCACCTACGAGGACGATAACAATATCGGCGTATCCTTTATTTCCAACCTGGCCACCCCCCCGGAGCAGTATGAAAACCCGGTGCTCTCCGGTGGTCTGTTCCCTTATGGCACCGCCAAAGACCGGGTCGGGCAGGATTTCCCCGAGAAGAGCCACAACTACAACCTGGAAGTGGACAACAAGCTGGTGCTGCCCTCGGGCCAGAAAATCCGCTTCCTGATCACCTCCGCGGACGTGATCCACTCGTTCTGGGTGCCGGATTTCGGTGGCAAGAAAGACGCCATTCCCGGGTTCGTCAACGAAACCTGGGCGAACATCCCCGAAGGGCAGGAAGGCACCTACTACGGCCAGTGCGCCGAGTTGTGCGGCAAAAACCACGCCTACATGCCGGTGGAAGCCAAGGTGGTCAGCCAGAAAGAGTTCGAAACCTGGCTGGCACAGAAGAAAGAAGAAGCCGCCGCCGCGCCTGATCTGACCCCGTTCCCGGATCTGGACACCGCGCTGAGCGCCGGCGAAAAGGTTTACCAAGCCAACTGCGCCCTGTGTCACGGCGCCGAAGGCCAGGGCGGTATCGGGCCGTCGTTTGTCGGTGACGATTACGTCACCAACCCCGAGCACCTTGAGGACCATATCCATACGGTCGTCAACGGCCGCAACGCCATGCCGAGCTTCAAGGCTCAGCTGACGCCCAAGGAGATCGCAGCGGTGATTACTTTCGAGCGTAACGCTTGGGGCAATGACACCGGTGATCTTATTCAACCCGCTGATGTACACGATCAAGAGTAAGGGAGGCGAGCGATGAGTACTGTTGCAGCCGCACACGATGACCATCATCACCACGCTCCGACCGGCTTGAAGCGTTGGCTGTTTAGCACCAACCACAAAGACATCGGCACGCTGTACCTGTGGTTCAGCTTTGCCATGTTCATGGCCGGCGGCTTCATGGCGATGGTTATTCGCGCGGAGTTGCTGGAACCGGGCATGCAGTTCGTTGACCCGGAATTCTTTAACCAGATGACCACCGTTCATGGTCTGACCATGGTGTTCGGCGCCGTTATGCCGGGCTTCGTGGGCCTCGCCAACTGGATGGTGCCGCTGATGATCGGCGCACCGGACATGGCGCTGCCGCGCATGAACAACTGGTCGTTCTGGATTCTGCCGTTCGCGTTCACCATTCTGCTCAGTTCAGTGCTGATGAGCGCCTTCGGTGCCGGCCACCCCAGCGCTCCGAACTTTGGCTGGACGTTCTACGCACCGTTGTCCACCGAGTACGGCCCAGCCTCCACGGATCTGTTCATTCTGTCGGTTCACATGATGGGGATTTCTTCCATCATGGGCGCCATCAACGTGATCGTGACCGTGTTCAACCTGCGCGCACCCGGCATGACGCTGATGAAAATGCCGCTGTTCGTATGGACCTGGCTGATCACCGCCTTCCTGCTGATCGCGGTGATGCCGGTTCTGGCTGGCGCCGTCACCATGGTGCTGACCGACCGCCACTTCGGCACCAGCTTCTTCAGCGCCGCCGGCGGCGGTGACCCGGTGTTGTTCCAGCACGTGTTCTGGTTCTTCGGGCACCCCGAGGTGTACATCATGATTCTGCCGGCGTTCGGCATTATCTCGGCGATCATTCCGACCTTCGCGCGCAAGCCGCTGTTCGGTTACGCCTCGATGGTCTACGCCACCGCCTCAATCGCGCTGCTCAGCTTCGTGGTCTGGGCTCACCACATGTTCACCGTGGGCATGCCCCTGGCCGGCACCCTGTTCTTCATGTACATGACCATGCTGATTTCGGTACCCACCGGGGTCAAAGTGTTCAACTGGGTGGCCACCATGTGGCGCGGCTCGATGACCTTCGAACTGCCGATGAAGTGGGCCATTGCCTTCGTTATCCTGTTCACCTGCGGTGGCCTGTCCGGTCTGATGCTGGCGATTACCCCGGTGGACTTCCAGTACCACGACACCTATTTCGTGGTGGCACATTTCCACTACGTACTGGTGACCGGCGCGGTCTTCAGCATGTTCGCCGCGGCGTACTACTGGCTGCCGAAATGGTCCGGCGTGATGCCGAGCAAACTGCTGGGTGAGCTGCACTTCTGGAACTCATTGATTTCCGTGAACCTGCTGTTCTTCCCGATGCACTTCGTGGGCCTGGCGGGCATGCCGCGCCGTTACGCCGACTATGCGTTGCAGTTCGCCGACTACAACTTCTGGATCTCCATTGGTGGTTTCTGGTTTGGTCTGTCCCAGCTATTCTTCCTGGCACTGTGCCTGCAGTGCGCCATGAAGAAAGGCGAGAAAGCCCCGGCCAAACCCTGGGACGGCGCGGAAGGCCTGGAGTGGGAAGTCCCCTCCCCGGCTCCCTTCCACACCTTCGATACCCCTCCGGTGGTCAAGTAACAGGATTGCGGAACGCACCATGAGCGACTCGAACAGCCTGGAAGCGCGCAATAAGCGCACCCTGAAGAAGCTGACGATCTGGGCGGTGGCCATGTTTGGCTTCGCCTTCGCCATGGTGCCGTTTTATAACGTGATCTGTGACATTACCGGCCTGAACGGAAAGACATCGTCAACCGCGAACACCGAGGCACCGTCCCGGCTCGTGGAAGATCGCAAGGTGGTGGTGGAGTTCATCACCCAGAACGGCACCGGCATGAACGGCGACTTTCTGCCGGCTTCGCGCCGTGTCGAGGTGCATCCAGGGGAGATCACCCTGGTGAACTTTTACGCCAGCAATCCGAAATCCAGCAACATCGTCACGCAAAGCATTCCCTCCGTTTCGCCCGGCGAAGCGGCGCGCTATCTGCACAAAACCCAGTGTTTCTGCTTCGATCAGCAGACTCTGGCGGCCGGCGAGCGCAAGGAAATGCCGATGATTTTCTACCTGGACCCGGAGCTGCCGCGTCATATCAATACCCTGACGCTGTCCTACACGATTTTTGACGTAACCGACCGGGTCGCCGGCATCAACAACAACACGGTCCTCGATTAAGGCCGGTTGTAAAGGAGACGCTTTCAATGGCAACTGAAAAGTATTACGTACCCGAGGGCAGCCCCTGGCCAATAGCTGCTTCGGTAGGTCTATTTATGACCGCTGTAGGCGGTGCCAATTATATTCACCAAATTCCGATAGTTCAGGAAAAAGGTTTAACTTTTGCTAGCCAGCTAGTGGATCTTCCTTGGTATAGCTTGCTGTTATTTCTAACTGGCTTGATCTGGCTCTGGGCTGTTATCGCTGTGTGGTGGCGCGACACCATTAAAGAATCCCTCGGTGGTCTGCACAGCAATCAGCTGGGCATTTCCTATCGCCAGGGCATGCTGTGGTTCATCTTCTCCGAGGTGATGTTCTTCAGCGCCTTCTTTGGCGCCCTGTTCTACACCCGCTGGCTGATCGTGCCCTGGCTGGGCGGCGCCGGCAGCAACGCCATGACCCATGAACTGCTGTGGCCAAACTTCCAGGCCATGTGGCCGCTGGTGAAAACTCCGGACGGCACCACCACGCAAGCGATGGGCGCCTGGGGCCTGCCGGCCATCAATACCGCCATCCTGCTGACCAGCTCGATCACCCTGACCATTGCCCACCACGCACTGCTGGAAGGCAAGCGGGCCCGCCTGATCGCCTTCCAGGCGATCACCGTGGCACTGGGCGTGTTCTTCCTGTGCTTGCAGGTGGAAGAATACATGCACGCCTACACCCACATGGGTCTGACGCTGCATGCCGGCATCTACGGCAGCCTGTTCTTCATGCTCACCGGCTTCCACGGCGCCCACGTGACCATCGGCACCATCTTCCTGCTGGTGACACTGATCCGGGTGATCCGTGGCCACTTCGACAAGGACAACAACTTCGCCTGGGAAGCGGGTGCCTGGTACTGGCACTTCGTGGACGTGGTGTGGTTGTTCCTGTTCGTGGTGGTGTACTGGTTGTAGAGGCGCGGTGCGCACAAAAAAACCCGGCTCTCGCCGGGTTTTTTTTGGGGCGCCAGACGCTGGACGCCAGACGCTGGACGCCAGACGCTAAACCCGGCCCGGAAGGGAACGGTGTGTTTCCAGCCAGGCAGTAAACACACCGCTCCTTTCAGGTTAGGGGTTTAGCGTCCGGCGTCCGGCGTCCGGCGTCCGGCGTCCGGCGTCCAGCGTCTAGCGTCTAGCCTCTGGCGTCCCCCTGTTCAATAATCTGACCATCGCGGGTGCCCGGGTTGACGTCGTGGGGCTTGATCCAGCCCATGTACATACTCAGCAGAATAAACAGGAACACCGCCGCCGAGAAACCGACCCGCCAGGCCAGCGCGCGCATGGTCTTGCCTTCACCACCCTGGTTACGCACCAGGGAAAACAGCGCCCTGGCCAACGCGACCACCGCCGCGATCAACAGAACGATGACGATCAGTTTCACCCACCACATAGATTCTTTTCCTACCGTCGAGCGTCGTATTTCCGCCGGTCTCGCAATCCAACAAGCATTTCCCGGCACCTTTGCTACAATGTGCGCCCATTGTAGCCGCCGCCCGGCGAGATGTCCGTGATTAAGCGGCCCGCCGCGCTCTGTCCGAGGTGTTCCATGCCCCCTCGCCCCGCCCGTTTCTCGCTGATCGGCCTGTTGATGAGCTTGCTGGTGCTGGGCGTTTGCCTGAGCCTTTCCTGGTGGCAATGGCAGCGCGCCGGCGAAAAGCGCGCCTGGCTGGCTGACCAACGGGCCAAGGCGGCGTCGGCGCCGGTCGCCCTGGAACGCGCCGCCGCCATGGACCAACCGCAACATCAGCCGGTGCGCGTGGGCGGCGAGTTGGATAACGCCCATCCGGTGTTGCTGGACAATCGCACCTACCAGGGCCGTGCCGGCTACTACCTGCTCTCGCCGCTGCGCACGCCCGGCGGCCGCTGGGTGCTGGTAAACCGGGGCTGGCTGCCCGCCGCCGCGTCCCGTGACACACTGCCGCCAGTGCCGGCGGTGAGCGGTCCAGTCACGGTGTCCGGCACCGTTTACGTACCGCCGGCCAACGCTCTGGTACTGAAAAACATTCCACTGCCGGAAAATCAGTGGCCGTTAAGGGTGCAAAAGGTCGATTTTGCAGCCATCGGCGCCCGACTTGGGGTAGAATTGTCGCCCTTCGAGATCCGGGTCAGCCCCGATCACCCCCTGGGTGATGGCGCGCCCTTGCCACGGCCCTGGCATGAAACGGACGCCACCATCAGTCCGCAACGGCACATTGCCTATGCCATTCAGTGGCTGGCGCTGGGCCTGGCCTCGGTGGTGGTTTTCATCCTGGCCAGCCGCCGCGGCGGCCGTCGCCGAGATCAACGCAACCCTTGAGCGCCATGTCCCCACGTAGCAAAAGCACCCTGACCCTGTTGGCCATCATCAGCCCTTTCGTGCTGTTCTTTATCGTTGGCCGTTACTTCTTCAACCCTTGGGAATTGCCACGGGTCAATAAGGGACAACTGATCATTCCGCACATTCCGATCGCCGACCTGGGCCTCAAGGAGCCCGGCGGCGGCGCGTACAACGCCGAGGACACCGACGGCATGTGGACGCTGCTGTACGTGGCCGGCGAACAGTGCGATAAAGCCTGCAAAAACGGCCTGTACTATCAGATGCGTCAGGTTCGCCTGACCCTTAACGAGAACGCCCACCGGCTGCGCCGTCTGGTGATTCTGACCGGTACGCCGGATGCGGATTTCAAACAGTTTCTTAACGAGAACGTGGCCGGCATGGAACAGGCCACCGGTGAATTGGACTCACTCCGCGATGCCCTGGAGCCGGTTTACCCGGCACAAGCCAGCGCGCCGCTTGGGGATATCTTCGTGGTCAGCCCTGACGGGCAGATATTTCTGCGCTATCCCACCCACGAGAGCATGGACGCCACCCTGGTAGAGGCGGAGAACATCCGTCTGGATCTGGAGCGCACCCTGAAGGGTTCACTGATCTGAGGTCGCTCGCCCCAACCGCGCATGGCGGCACCCGTCGCCATTCATGTATCGGATGAAATCGGACAGGCTTTGACACCATGCACACCCTGACGTCTTCGCAAATCTGGCTGCGTCGCTTCGCCGTTCTGGCTCTTTTCCTGGCGGCGGGAGTGATTCTTCTCGGCGCCTGGACCCGGCTCAGCGACGCTGGCCTGGGCTGCCCCGACTGGCCCGGTTGCTACGGCCATCTGGACGTTCGCAAGGCCATGGCGCACGTGAACGAGATCAACACCAACGAGCCCGGCGTGCTGCGCGAAGCGCACAAGGCAGTACCGGAAATGGTGCACCGCTACGTCGCCTCCACCCTGGGGCTGGTGATCCTGATCATCGCCGTGCTCAGCCTGATCAACCGAAAACGGCACAAACAGCCCTTAAAGCTGCCCGTGTTTCTGGTGGCGCTGGTGATTTTCCAGGGCATGCTGGGCATGTGGACCGTGACCATGGGGCTGCAACCGACCATCGTGATGCTGCATCTGCTCGGCGGCTTCACCACCTTCACGCTGCTGGTGCTGCTGGTGGCGCGGCTGTACCGCTGGCCGCATTTTCTTAATGACTGCGACGTGCTCAGTATGAAGTCCCTGGCCGGGCTAGCGCTGGCCGCGGTGGTGCTGCAGATCGCGCTGGGCGGCTGGACCACCGCCAACTACGCGGCGGTGGTGTGCACCGAATTCCCGATTTGCGAACAGGGCTGGACCGAGCACCTGGATTTCGATGAGGCCTTTATGTTCTGGGGCCACGTTCACGACAAACCGGACTACGAGTTCGGCGTGCTGGAGAACGATGCCCGCACCACCATCCATGTGATGCATCGGTTCGGCGCCCTGCTCGCCAGTGTCCTGGTGCTGTTGCTGGTGGCGCGCATTCTGCGCCGCGCGCGCAGCACCTTCTTCCGCCGCTTCGCGGTGGTGATTCTGTTGTTGCTGGTGATGCAGGTAGGCCTGGGAATCAGTAACGTGTGGTTCTCGGTGCCACTGCCAGTGGCCGTGGCCCATAATTTTGGCGCCGTACTGCTGCTGGTCTCGCTGGTGCTGTTCATCCGCTCGATCAACGTAAAGTGCGGTTGCCGCCACCCCAAGCTTGAGGAGGACCCCAAGCCATGACAACCGAGACCGCCCAATGGCGTGACTACCTGGCGCTGACCAAGCCCAACGTGGTGGTGCTGCTGATGGTCACCGCGGTGGCCGGGATGTTTCTCGCCACCGATCCGCCGGGCATGGTGCCCATGAGCACCTTTATTCCCGCTTTCGTGGGCCTGTCTCTGGCAATGATGGCCTCGGCGGCGATCAACCAGATCATGGACCAGAAAATCGACGCGATCATGAAGCGCACCGAAAAGCGTCCGCTGGTGGCCGGCCGCCTGTCGCCCCGCGCGGCGGTGATCTTCGCCGTGGCGCTGGCGGTCGCTTCGATGGTGATGCTGTATTTTCTGGTCAATCCGCTGACCGCCTGGCTGACCCTGTTCGGTTTTGTCGGCTATGCGTTCGTTTATACCCTTTATCTGAAACGGGCGACGCCGCAGAACATCGTGATCGGTGGACTGGCCGGCGCCATTCCGCCCCTGTTGGGCTGGGCCTCGGTGACCAACTCCCTGGACCCTTACGCGTGGCTGCTGGTGCTGATCATCTTCGTCTGGACGCCCCCCCACTTCTGGGCCCTGGCGATTCACCGCGCCGACGAGTACGCGAAAGCGGACGTGCCGATGCTGCCGGTTACCCATGGCATCCCGTTTACCCGGGAATCGGTGCTCTACTACACCATTTTGCTGTTCATCTGCTCCCTGCTGCCTTACCTGACCGGCATGAGCGGCCTGATTTATCTGGTCACCGCGGTGGTTCTCGGGGTGATTTTCCTGGTCCACGCCGTGCGCCTGCGCTTCTCCAGCGACCCGAAGCTGCCGATGAAAACGTTCGGCTATTCGATCGTCTATCTGTTCGTGTTGTTCACCGGTTTGCTGGTGGACCATTACCTGCCCCTGCACCCGCTTAACGGCTGATCCCTCAGGGTGTGGCCCGGTCGCTTGACGGCAGGGCCACGCCGGTATCCAATCCGTGCGGATAAAGAAGGTCCGTCGCCCGGCGTGGGCAGCGCTTGCGTCGCCCCCGTCCGGCGGACTCCATGCGGCGCTGATAACAACACAACAATGATATCCACTGGCTGCTGAACCCACCCACCTGAAGCAAGAGTGCGCGACGGGTTTATCGGCCGCGCCGGAATGATCGACTGTCAGGGGAAAAAGATGGGGAGCTGGCTGTTTTTCGCGGTCATTGTCGCCGCGCTGGTCTATCTGGTAATGGTCTATAACCGTCTGGTCACGCTGAGAAACCGCTTCAAGAACGCGTTCGCCCAGATCGATGTTCAACTGCGCCGCCGTCACGACCTGATCCCCAATCTGGTGGAAACCGCCCGGGCTTATCTGAGCCATGAGCGCGATACTCTCACCCAGGTGATCGCCGCCCGCGATCAGGCCGCCAGCGCCCGCCGCGATGCCGCCGCGCACCCCGACGACAGCGCCGCCATGGGCCGTCTCGGCCAGGCCGAATCCCTGCTCTCCGGCGGGCTGGCCCGCTTTAACGCGGTGCTCGAGAACTACCCGGACCTGAAAGCCGACCTCACCCTTTCACAGTTGATGGAAGAACTGACCAGCACCGAAAACCGCATCGGTTTCGCCCGCCAGGCGTTCAATGACACGGTGATGGACTACAACACCTGCCGCGAGCAGTTTCCCAACAACTTCATCAGCGGCTTGTTTGGCCCGTTTCGGGCCGCCCAACCACTGGAAATCGACCTGCCCCAGGCCCGCGAGGCGATCCAGGTTTCGTTCTGATCCCGAGCGCCGATGAATTTTTTCGACCAGCAAAAGAGCGCCCGGCGCCGCACCGCGCTACTGGTGCTTTATTTCCTCCTCGCCACGCTGGCGGTGATCGCCTCGCTCAATCTGGTGGCCTGGCTGATCAGCAGCGCCGAGCCTCTGCCTCTGTGGTGGCGCAGCCCGGGCGCGCGCTGGCTGACACTGGCGATCGTGCTGGTGATTGCCTGCGGCTCCCTGCACAAAGCCTGGCAACTGCGTGAGCAGGCCGGCGGCCTGCCCGGCCTGTTGGGCGCCGAGCCCGTCGGCCCACGCCCGGCGCACCCCGGCCAGCGGCGCCTGCGGCAGGTAGTGGAAGAAATCAGCATCGCCGCCGGCACCGGTGTTCCTCGCCTGTACGTGCTCAGTGAAGAACACGCCATCAACGCCTTTGTCATCGGCCTCGGCCCGGCGCGGGCGTCGCTGGTGGTCACCGCCGGCGCGCTGAATGCGCTCACCCGGGACGAGCTGCAAGGCGTGGTGGCCCACGAGTTCAGCCATATTCTCAATGGCGATATGCGACTGAATCTGCGCCTCATCGCTCTGCTCGCCGGCTTGCTCGCCGTCGCCCGGCTGGGGCTTTATCTGTGCGACACCGACCACCGCCAGCGTCGTCTTGGGGCCACCGTATTGCTGGGTCTGCCGTTGGTGCTGGCCGGTTACGGCGGGCTGTTCTGCGGCCGCCTGATCCGCGCCGGCATCGCGCGTCAGAGGGAACGGCTCGCCGACGCCTCGGCGGTCCAGTTCACCCGTAATCCGGGCGGGCTCGCCGGCGCCCTGATCAAAATCCAGCACCATGGCGGCTCCTACCTGCGCGGTCCCTATGCGGAAGACGTCAGCCATATGGGCTTCGCCGAGACCCTGTCATTACGCTGGCGCGGCTGGCTGGCGACCCATCCCACCCCACAACAACGACTCGCCGCGCTCGGGCCGGACTGGCCGGCGCGGTCTCGCGCGCGCACCGCCCCAGCCCGTAAGCCCACCGCCGCGCCCTCCACGCGGGTGGGCGCGCTCAACGGCGTCAACCTGGGATACGCCCATACCCTGGTCGAGAGCATCCCCGCCGGTCTGCGCCACGCGCTGACCACCGTGGAGGGCGCCGAATGTGTGCTGTATACCCTGGCGTTGGGGTCACTGGAGCCGCCGCCGGCGTTGCGCGCCGGCCGCCGGGCGACCCTGGTCAGCGAGGTGCGCGCGCTCGGCACCCGACTGCGGCTGCCGCTGCTGGATATGGCCCTGCCCACCCTGCGCGCGCTGGAGGAAAGCCGCCGCCGGGTGATCGTTGAGCAGCTGCGTGCGTTGACCGGCCGCCAGGCGGACAAGGACCTGCTGTGTTGGGCGCTGGCGGCACTGGCGGAGAGAGACCTGGCCCCCTCGCCGAGACCGTCGTTGCCGCTGCCGACGATTCGCCGCCTCGGCGCCGTGGCCGGGGAAATACAGGTGCTGTTCTCGGCGCTGGCCTGGGCCAGCACCTCCGCCCGCGGCGGCGCGCTGGCCACCTTTCTCAATACCACCCGGGGCCTGCTGCCCCCCGGGCGGCTGCTGCTCACCCCGGATCGCTGCCGGGCACCGCGACTGGACGCCGCCCTGCGCCGCCTCAACCGCCTGCTGCCGATGCTGAAAGCGCCACTGATCGACTGCGCCGCGGATCTGGTGCTCTGGGACGGGCAGATCCAGGTCGCCGAAGCGGAATTGATGCGCGTGCTGTGCGCGCTGTTGGAATGCCCGATGCCGCCGTTGTTCAGCCGGGCGGAAGGACCAGGGAACAGTTCAGGTTCGTGGTGACCGGACCCGCTGGGCTTCGTGGACGGCCCGCAAGCGACAAGCCGCAAGCCACAAGCTAATAAGCCGCTCCGCATCGGCCGCGTGCCACTTGAAGCTTGCCGCTTGAAGCTTGAAGCCATTCTCCACGAAGCACGGCCTCGCCCATGGCACGGCCGCTCCCCGTCCCCTTGACCTGTCCCCTGTTCCACCCGTTTATTCCTCCCGCCGATACGGCAGCAACGTACGCGCCTCGTCCCGGTAACTGATCACGTGGCGGGCTTCGCGTTGGCAGAAATCCGCCACCGCGTCGTAAAAGGCGGGCTCAGCGAGCCAGTGCAGGGAATGGGTGATCACCGGCTCGAAGCCGCGCAGAATTTTGTGCTCGCCCTGCACGCCGGGGTCGAATTCGCGCAGGCCGCGCTCAATGGCGAACTCAATGCCCTGGTAATAGCAGACTTCGAAATGCAGGGCGTCGTATTCACGCACGCACCCCCAGTAGCGGCCGTACAGGGTGTGGTCGTCGAACAGGTACAGCCCGGCGGCCACCGGTTCGCCCTGGTGCCAGGCGATCACCATGAGAAGCTGTTCACCCAGGGTCTCCGCTAGCCGCAGGAAGAAGCGCTCACGGAGGTAGGGGCGCTGGCCGCGCACCCGGTAGGTGTTGGCGTAGCAGTGGTAAAAAAAACGCCAGTGGTGCGCTTCGATCCGCGCGCCGCTGTGCCGGGTCGCGCTCAGCCCCTGCTCGCCGATACGGCGCCGTTCGCGGCGCACGCTCTTGCGTTTGCGCGAATTGAAGGCGCCGAGAAAGTCTTCGAAGTCCGCGTAATCCCGGTTGAACCAGCGAAAATGACAGGCCTGGCGCCCGATCAACGGCAGCTCAGCGAGCACCTCGCGGGCGTGCTGATCGGGAAACAACAGATGCCAGCCGCTGGCACCGTGTTCACGGGTCCGTTCCTGCACGCCTTCCCAGAGTGCGCTGGCACTCCAGTCGCCACGCCAGCGCGGCCCCGCTACCGGGGTAAACGGAATGGCGGTGACCAGCTTGGGGTAGTAGGGCAGGCCGTGCCGCTGGTAAGCGTCCGCCCAGGCAAAATCAAACACATATTCGCCGCGCGAATCGGCGCGCTGGTACAGCGGCAGGAAATGATCGCCGCCGCCCAGATGACACGGCGCCCAGCCACGGCGCGGATCAACCGCGCCGGTTTCTTCGAGGGTGTCGAGAAAAGCCGTACTAAGAAAGGGATACTGCATCGGTGCTCCAACGTCTCTGGCAGCCTGCCAGGGCGCTTTTGAAAGGCCCCCAGCATAGCGTTCCGACTCGGCTCCGGCGAGCCATGGCCGTGGCGAGCGCCGGCCTGGGCGCCGCGCACATGAGATTGTGGCGGGCCTTGGTTACAATGGCCCGGCGACGACCTTCTTCAACTTCTCAGCGCGCCCGCTCCTGGTGTGACGTTTCGGGGCCACCAAGACGATCGGCCGGGCGGGCTGATCCAATAAAAAAGGTACGGATTGATCCATGAAAGTTTCCACGACACTGACGGTATTTTACTGTCTGGCCACCTTTTTCCTGGCCGTTACCGGCGCCTGGCTGCTGTTCGCGCCGCAGTCCTTCATCGTGCTGCTGCACGGCGGCGACCACCTGGTGATCTCCCCTCTGCTCAGCCAGCAAACCGCCCTGGGCCTGCTGCTGGCGGCGGCGGTGAACCTGGTCTGCCTGGTGGGTGGCCCGAGCCGCCTGCCCCTGCATGCGGCGGTGCTGATTTACCTGGCTGGCCTGGTGGCCAGCCACGGCGCCCCGGCTTTTGGCGGCGGCGCCTGGCTGTGGATTCCAGTGGCACTGTATCTTCTGCCGCTGTTGCCGTGGCGGCGCCTGGGCCGCGATCAACGCCGCCAGGGCGAGGTGAAGTGGTTCAACCCCAATAAGGGCTTCGGGTTTATCCTCGCCGACAACGGCGAGGAAATCTTCGTGCACTTCAAGGCGGTGCGCAATGGCGGCCGCCGCAGCCTGCGCACCGGCAGCCGGGTGCGCTTTACCACGCGCATGTCCGAACGTGGCGAGCAGGCGGACCAGGTGTACATCGAACAGTGATGATCCACCGCCATTGTTATGCCGGCTGTTATACCGGCGCGGCCCGGGCGGGCCGGCCATGACGCTCTCGGTGCTCGATTGGGCGGTGCTGCTGGCCTACCTGCTGGCGGTGTTGCTGATCGGCGTTTATTTCGCGCGCCGCAACACCAGTACCGAGGAGTACTTTGTTGGCGGGCGCCGTTTCAAAGGCTGGGTAATCGGTCTTTCCCTGGTCGGCACCTCAATCAGCTCGATCACCTTTCTCGCCTACCCGGCGGACGCCTTCAAGACCGCCTGGCTGCGCTATTTGCCCAATCTGGCCCTGCCGGTGGCGCTGGTTTTGGCGGCGTTCGTGTTTTTGCCGTTTTTCCGACGCGGCAACATGACCAGCGCCTATGAATTTCTGGAGCTGCGCTTTGGACCCAGCGTGCGCGTGTACGGCGCGCTGGCGTTCATCATCGCGCAGTTGGTGCGGCTGGCGATGATTCTTTGGCTGTTGTCGTTGCTGGTGCAACAGCTGCTGCCGGTGTCGCCCACCGTGGCGATTGTCGCCGCCGGCCTGTTCGTCGGCGTGTACACCGTGATCGGCGGCATCGACGCGGTGATCTGGACCGACGTGCTGCAAACGGTGGTGCTGCTGATGGGCGGCATACTGTGTGTGTGGGTGGTGGTGGATGCCCTGCCCGGTGGCCTCACGCAGGTGTTCCAGGAAGCGGGCGCGGCGGGCAAGTTCGCCCTGGCGGAGTGGCAAGACGGGCAGCCGCGACCGGTCAATTGGGGGTTCTCGCTGTCGGAAAAGACCGCCACCATGATGCTGCTGATCGGCCTGACCAACTGGCTCACCGAATACTCCAGCAATCAAAACACGGTGCAGCGCTACTGCGCCTCGCGCTCCACCCGGGAAGCACGACGCGGGCTGTGGGTGTACCTGTTCACCGCCCTGCCGACCTGGGCCTTTTATATGCTGCTCGGCACGGCCCTGTGGGTGTTCTTCCAGCATCACCAGGACCAGATGGCCCAGGCGGTGCTGGCCGGCGAGGCGCGCGCGGAAACCATCATGCCGTGGTTCATTACCCGCTACCTGCCCTCTGGCATCGCCGGCCTGGTGGTCGCCGCGGCGCTGGCGGCGGCGATGAGCTCGCTGGATTCCAGCATCAATTCGGTGAGCACCGTATCGGTGGTGGATCTGTACCGGCGCCATCTGCGCCCTGGCGCCAGCGATCAACATTACCTGCGGGTGGCGAAGAGCATCGCCAGCGGCGTGACGGTGGCGATGATTCTGGGCGCCCTGTGGCTCAACGGCGCCAGCACCAGCACGCTGCAGGATACCTCCACCATTCTGGTGTCGCTGTTGGGCGGTGGCATGCTGGGGTTGTACCTGCTCGGTTTCTTCAGCCACCAGGGCAACGCCCGCGCCGCCTGGTGCGGCATTCTCGCCACGCTGGTGTTCACCGGCTGGACGGTGCTGGGCAGCAACGGCCTGCTGCCCACGGCGCTGAGCGCACCCTTCGATCTCTACTACACCGGTTTGATCGGCAACCTGATTATGCTGTTGGTGGGCTATGGCGCCGCGCGGCTATGGCAGAGCGCCCGCCGGACGGCGCCGGCGAGCTGATCGAAAGGGTCGCGACCCTTCCGAACTACCCTTCCGAGGCGGTGGCGATCGGTACCGGTTTGGCACCGTTGACTGCCGGCACCGCTTGCCCGGCCAGCCGTTCAGCGCGATTCTCACGCACCCGCAGCAAGCGGTCGCGGATCAGCCAGCCGGACGCCCAACTGACCAGCCAGGGGTCGATCAGGTAGTCCCAGAGGTTGTCCGATTGCAGCAGATTGAAACGGAACGCCACCTGCGCCGCGACCAGTAGCAGACAACTGGCGTACGCCCGGCTCAGCCAGGCGAACAGGCCCACCAGCAGCAGGATGCCGCTGAGCAGAGTGTCACCGAAGCCAAGGGCGTAAGGATCGGCATAGCTGGAACCCAGGCTCATCGGGTAGAACCACAGCGCCAGCACCACCAGGGTCAGACAGGAGGCGCGCAACTCGCGCACCGGCAGGGAATAATGACCGGTCAGCCGGTGCTGGATCGCCACCAGCGCCAGCAACCCGGTGGTGATACTGAAATCACTGAGGTAACTGAGTACCCAGCCGGATAAGCCCCAGGGGAACGGCAACAGCGACACCAACAGGGTGACGCCCGCGACCAGCGCCCGCCAGGGCGCGGCCAGCCAGGTGGTAATGCGCAGCGCCATCGCCGTCAGCACCAGGGCGCAAATCAGTTCCGAGATCATCCCCTCTCCCCCTCTTCAGGCGCGGTCGCTGGCAACCATGCATGGCGAATGGCGCTTTTGTTCCAGGTATAGAGTATGTGGATGTCCCCGTTTCGCGCCTGGATCACGTAAGGGTAATCGTACTGGAACTCACAACCGGCCGGGTGGCATTTATTGTGCTCCACCCGGCGCTGAAACACAGCGGTGTGCTGATCGCCGCGAGTCTGCTCCAGTTCCTGCTTGATCATGGTCATGAACAAACGCTCATCCACATTGCCGGCGCGCCAGCGGTGGCGATCATGAAAAGAGTAACGGGTGGTCCAGGTGGCGCCGCTGTCCAGCGTTTCTTTAAGGCACAGGTCATCGCGTTCTTTGCTGTTGCAGTTGGCCACCAATAGCCAATGATCCGGCGCCAGCGCCACTCCCCCCACCGCCGCGCTCGGGTTGACCAGATTGCCGCCGGCCAGCGGCGTCCAGTCCTCACCGCCATTGCGGGTATCGCTGCGGTAGATCATGCCCGGGTGGTCTTCGCTTTCATTGCGCAGATAGGCAGTGGCCCGGCGTGGCGAATCAACCAGGATCAGCGGCTGGATCGCCTTGCGGCCATGGCCGATGCGTTCCTTGTCGATAATATGGTTGTGCTTGTCGAGACGCAGCAGCTCACCGAACTTGCCAACCATCTCATGGTAGACCGGCAACCCCACGGTGCCGTCCGCGTAACGGATCGGCGGTGTTTTCACCAGGGTGCTGATGTTCATAAAGGGCGAAGTGGTGAGCGCCTCGTCAAAGTCCCAACTGCGCCCCAGGTCGTCGGACTCCAGCACCACCAGGCGGCTCGCCGCCCAGCCACCGAAACTCACCGCCACCACGAACAATCGCATGCGCCCGTCCGCGTCCAGCACTGGTACCGCGTTGCCAAGCTTGCGCACGTAGCGGCCCCACTGGCGGCTGAGCTGCTCACGGCTGAGCACGCTGGCTTCTTCGCTCCACTGGCCGCTGGCCGGGTCGAACAGGGCCGAATGAATGTCCACATCCGGCGCCCCTTCCCGGGAGCCGGCGAACCAGAATGCGCGAATACGCCCATCCGGCAGCTCGACCATGGAGGCGGCATGCACCAGCGCGGTACTGCCGTCGGAGGCAAAACGCATTTGCCACTGGTCGCCAATAGCATCGTGGGCCGGCACATAGTCCGGTTGGAAAGCGGGATTATGATTGCGATCAGACGCCGGAACGGCGACGAAATAGCCGACCACCAGCAACGCTGCTACCGCCCAATGAAATGCTTTACGTGCCATCAGAACCTGGCGAATTGTTATTGAGAAGAAGAATTGGTACCGAAGTCTAGCATTGCCTTCGGCCATACACCATGCGACCAGGTGCGCCCCCAAGCCGCATCATTGCGTCATTCGGGCCGTTCGACACGCGTCCTCCGCCCAGCGGACGCGATTAGCGGATCAGCGGCGCCCCACATCGGCGCCGCGGCCCGTCACCCGTGGCATACTAAGGAACTTCTGAACAACGCCTTGATGGTTCTGGCTCCGACAATATTAATATGCAAATAACAATATATGGCGCATTCGCTCTGCTGGTGATGCTGCTGGCCGGCAGCGCCAAGGCGGCCTCGCCACCAGGCTGGGTTCTGATCAGTGAACGCAACGACATCCGTGTCTACGTGCACGCCAACGCCGACTCCCGGTTGAAAACCTTCCGCGGCGTGACCCGCTTCAAACTGGCCGATGAGTACGCCATGGTCGCGTTGCTCAATGACTATGACGCCTATCCGGATTGGCTGCATTTTGTCGACAGCGCCCGGGAGTTAAGCCGGGCCGGCCCACGATTGCGAAACATGCGCTTTACCACCCTGTTGCCCTGGCCACTGGCGGACCGCGAAGCGGTGCTGGAAAGCCGTGTCTCCCAGAGCGTCACCGACGCTGGCGGCAGCACCGTCACGGTAACGCTGAGCAACCGACCGGACCGGCTGCCGCCCAACCAGGATTACATCCGCTTTCCGGCTCTCGATGGCACCTTGCTGTTTGTGCGCGTCCCCGGTGATCAGGTGGAGGTAACCTATCAGCTGACCCTGGACGCCGGCGGATACATTCCCGCCTGGCTGGTCAACGTGCTGCTGCGCGACGCCCCCTATTTCACCCTGGAACGCCTGCGCCGCGTGGTGCATCGCCCGGAATACCAGGGCCACTATTATCCCTACCTGGACCTCAACGGCCCCGGCCGCCCAGAAGAGATTGAACCCCGCCCCCCGAACACTGAAAACTGAAAACTGAACACTCCGTCCCCCCAGCCCCCTGCAATTGGCCCCTTTGGAATTGTCATAGCCGCTACACTGCCGCGACGCATTAAACAGGACGGCAGCCATGAAAAACTTCAATGATAAAGTCGCGGTGATCACCGGCGCTGGTTCCGGCATCGGCCGGGCCCTGGCCCAGCAACTGGCCGCGCAGGGTGCCCGCCTGGCGCTCAGCGACATCAACGAAACGGGGCTTAACGAGACCGCCAGCCTGCTTGGTCTGGATGAAGACCGGCTGATCACCCGGGTTTTCGACGTCGCCAGCCGCGACGCGGTGTATCAGTTCGCCGAACAGGTGGCGCAGCACTTCGGTGCCGTGCATCTGGTGTTCAACAACGCCGGGGTGGCGCTCGGCGCCAGCGTTGAAGACATGAGCTACGAGGACTTTGAGTGGCTGATGGGCATCAACTTCTGGGGCGTGGTGTACGGCACCAAGGCGTTCCTGCCCCACCTGCGGGCCGCCGGGGAAGGCCATATCGTCAACGTTTCCAGCGTGTTTGGCCTGATCGGCGTGCCCACCCAGTCGGCCTACAATGCCGCCAAATTCGCGGTGCGCGGCTTCACCGAGTCGTTCCGCCAGGAGCTGGAACTGGACGGCGGCAACGTCTCCTGCACCAGCGTCCACCCCGGTGGCATCAAGACCAACATCGCCCGCAACGCGCGGATGGGCAGCGGCACGGAGAAAATCACCGGCAGTGACCCGGACAAAGCCCGCCGCGACTTCGAAAAAATGTTCCGCACCACGCCGGAAGAAGCCGCGCGCACCATTCTCAAAGGGGTTCGTGGTAACAAGCGCCGGGTGCTGATAGGCTCCGACGCCATGGCCATCGATGGCATGCAGCGGCTATTGCCCACCGTCTACCAACGCCTGATGGTCGCCGGACAGAGACGGATGCGCCGCTGAAGCGGCCAAACGCCCCTGTCTCGGGCACCCTTTCCGATCGCCGCGGTCTCAGCCCAGAAGCGAGATGTGGCTCCATCGGCGCGTCCGCCCCGGGGCGCGAGAGCGTCCACGGGTTTATTTCCGTGAAGCAGTGGCAAAGGCTGACCTAATGACCGCATCCTTTTCCCAGGCCGCCGAAAGCAACAAGGGGCCGATCGCCGAAGTGCTGGCCCACTACCTGCGCGCCGGCGATCTGCTGGAGTTCGGCGCCGGCACCGGCCAGCACGCGGTATGGCTGGCGCAACGTTTCCCCGCGGTGCGCTGGCGACCCGGCGAACAACCGGAAAATCTGCCCGGGCTGCAGCATCGTCTGGACAGCAGCCCGGCGGACAATCTGCAGGCCGCGATCATCCTGCGCGCCGAGGGGCATTGGCCCGAGCAGCAGTACGACTACATCTACACCGCCAACACTTTCCATATTATGGCCAAGCCCCTGGTGCGCCGCTGTATCCGGCAAATGGCCGCGCATCTGCGCCCCGATGGCCGGGTGTTCGTCTACGGCCCGTTCAACCAGGCCGGCAACTACACCAGCGACAGCAACCGCCGTTTTGATTTGCATCTTAAACAGCGGGATCTGGCCATGGGGCTGCGCGATCAGGAGTGGGTGGTGGCTGAATTCACCGGCCATCGCCTGGGCTTACTGGCGACCCACGAGATGCCCGCCAATAACCGTCTGCTGGTGTTCGGCTGAACAGGACTGGCGTCCGGCGCGACGGACGCGCAGACTGAAGCCCCGGAACGCCACCGTGACCCGGGTTCCGCGCACGGCATAAACAGCAAAGCGTTGAACGGTCTCCGACCCGCCGGCGCGCTTGCGCTACAATAGCCCGCGACCGGCCACCACGACGGCATTATCCTCTGACACCGCTGGCCGCTTTTTATACACTGGGTGCCCGACACCGTGCGCCACGCTTTTGCAGCCGACCCCAGACTGAGCGAATCGATGCCCAACGACACCAACAGCGAATGGACCCTGGAGCAGTTTCAGGTGCCCGAGAAAGAGGGCGAGACCCGCTTTCACGATTTCGATCTGGAGCCTGCCCTGATGCGCGGCATTGCCGACGCCGGCTTCCAGTACTGCACGCCGATCCAGGCCCAGGTTCTGGAAAAGACCCTGGCCGGCGCCGACGCCATCGGCCGGGCACAAACCGGCACCGGCAAGACCGCCGCCTTTCTGATCACCATGATCAACGACCTGCTGCGCAATCCGATTCAGGTGCCCCGTTACGCCGGTGAGCCGCGGGCGCTGATCGTCGCGCCGACGCGGGAGCTGGCCATGCAGATCGAGAAAGACGCACGGCAATTGGCCGGCCACACCGATCTGCAGGTAATGAGCGTGGTCGGCGGCATGAACTTCAACCGGCAGCAGGAGCGCCTTCAGACCCGGCTGATCGACATCCTGGTAGCCACGCCGGGCCGCCTGCTGGATTTCGCCAAGCGCCGCGACCTGTGGCTGGACCGGGTGGAATCCCTGGTGCTCGACGAAGCGGACCGCATGCTCGACATGGGCTTTATTCCGGACGTGAAGCGCATCGTGCGGATGACGCCGCACAACCGCTACCGCCAGACCCAGCTGTTCTCGGCCACCTTTAACGACGACGTGATGACGCTGTCGCACCGCTGGACCGAAGAAGCCGCCGTGGTGGAGATCGAACCCACCCGGGTGACCACCGAAACCGTGGATCAGAAAGTCTATATCACCGCCACCGATGAAAAGTTCAACCTGCTCTACAACCTGATTCAGGGCGAGAGCATGGAAAAGGTAATCGTGTTCGCCAACCGCCGCGACATCACCCGGCGCCTTAACGACCGGCTGGCGAAGAAGGGGCTGCGGGTGTCCCTGATTTCCGGCGACGTGCCGCAGAACCAGCGTCTCAAGACCCTGGAGCGGTTCCGCGCCGGCGATCTGCAGATACTGATCGCCACCGACGTCGCCGGCCGGGGCATCCATATCGAAGGGGTGTCGCACGTGATCAACTACAATCTGCCGGAGGACCCGGAAGATTACGTGCACCGCATCGGCCGCACCGGCCGGGCCGGCGCCAGCGGTGTTTCGATCAGCTTCGCCTGCGAGGACGATGCCTTCCTGCTGCCGCAGTTGGAAGAAGCGATCGGCATGAAACTGACCTGCGAATACCCGGACCAGGCACTGGTCGCCGACAGCAGACCGATCTGAGAACAGACCATGGCAGAATGCATTTCCCCGCCACAGGGGCTGGAAATACTGCAACGGGGCGAGGCCCTGTTCGTTGACGTACGCGACCCCGCCAGCCACGACGAGGCCAGGGTTGCCGGCGCCCGGCCGCTGACCCAGGACAACCTGGATGATTTCCTCGCCAGCACCCACCGCGATCAGCCGTTGGTGGTGTATTGCTACCACGGCCACTCCAGCCAATCCGCCAGCGATTATCTGGCCGCCCAGGGTTTCACCGCCGTGGTCAGCCTGGATGGCGGCTTCGAGCACTGGCGCCAGGCCTACCCCGACCAGGTCGACAGCACACCGCTGTAACGCCGATGGGGCGCATCAACCCTCCCTCCACTACCCTGATGCGCCCGCCCTCATGCCCGGACCGATTAGCGCCAGCGCCGCCGCTCCGCGTCGCCACTGCGTCATGATCCGCTCCTTTTTTCATCCAAGATAAGCGCGCCCGAGATAACCTTTTAAACGCGGCGACGTTCCAGCGCTTTTGCCCTGGATCCATAAACTGGGCACTCTTTGTTCCCCGCGTCGTTCCGCGCATCCCCCTGACCCGACACGAGGCACCACTTTCCATGAATGCATCGGAGCTGGCTCAAGCCCTGAAACAGGCCCATGTCTCCCACGCCTGCCAACGGCTGCAGGAAAAAAGCTATTGGCAAACGCAACTGACCGACGGCGTCCACATCCTGGGTAAACAACCGCTGGGCGGCCTGGTGAACGCCGAGGTCATTGCCGGGGTGGTGGATGAGTGGCTGGCCAACCTGAACACCACCACGGCGCTGGAGCCGGTGATCATCGACGTCAGCGAGGCGGTGCTGCGGTGTGCCGAAGACGACGACACCCGTGTGGGCGAGTTGCTCAGTGAAGCGCATTTCGAGGCGATTCTTGAGCAGGGTCTGCGTTTACAGACACTCCGCGAGCGCGTCATCCACGCCTGCCTGAATCATCCCCTGGTCAGCGAAATGGTCAGCGAGATGCTCTACACCGGCATCAAGAATTTTCTTCTTGAAGAAAACGCGCTGGCCAAACTGCCCGGCGTCAGCAGCATGATGAAACTGGGCCGCAAGAGCGTCGGCAAGGCGATGGGTGGGCTGGAGGAAAGCATTCGCGTCTATCTGCGCCACAATATCCGCGCCACGCTGAAGACCGGCGAACAATGGCTTAACCGGCAGTTGACCAACGAACGCATCGCTGAATTGTCCCGCGATGGCTATCGGCGCCTGGCCACAATGCGTCCGGCGGACGCCATCAAACTGGCGCCAGCGGGCCTGGCCAAGGACATCACGCCGCACGCCTGCGCCATCGCCGACGAAGCCACGCATTTGCAATACAGCCGCCAGTTGGTGGCCGCCGGCATCCACGCCGCCGTGCAATCGCTGACACAATGGACATTGCCGGCGCTGCTCAAAGCCATGGGCACCACCAGCAAAGCGCGCATCAAGGTGCTCGCCCCGGCCCTGGCCAGCGGCGCCGCGCAACTCCACCAGCAAAACATCCTCGCCCCGCTGGTGGAGCAGGCGCTGGGTGATTTCTATGACAGCGACGCGTGCATGGGGGTGTTGGAAGGGGCGTTGGAAGGATAGGAACAGGGAACAGGCGCGGGCAAAGCCCCCGCGCCGCGACAAGCTACAAGCTACAAGCTACAAGCTACAAAAATGGAGTGGACCGGTTTAAGTAGACACCGGTTTAGGCGGCGGCATAGGCATGAGGGGTAAGTCCCCCCAAGGCCATATGACGCCGCATCTTGGGGTAAAATTGATCCGTGTAGTATCGGATTTCACTCGCCATCTCGTCCCGCCCTATCAGTCCCAGGCGTCGGGTCCACTCCTTCTTGAGCAGCGCAAAGAAGCTCTCTGCACAGGCGTTGTCCCAGCAATTTCCGGGGCGGGACATGCTGATCGTCACGCCTCGGGTGTTCAACCACGCCACCACCGCCTCGCTGCGATACTGGCTGCCTTGGTCTGAGTGGAACAGTAACTCGTCGCCTTTGGGGCGCTGCCGACGCCAAGCCTGTTCAAGAGCCTCAAGGACTAGGCTGGAGTGATTCACCGGGCCCAACGCCCGGCCCACTACGTCCCGAGTCCCCAGGTC
>TARA_R110001606_G_scaffold71247_1_pt1 | contig 48030 bp, 65 predicted proteins | sample TARA_R110001606 | Tara Oceans TARA_R110001606 (sample SAMEA4398315) | marine metagenome | biome: Polar Biome; feature: [SRF] surface water layer (ENVO:00010504); material: water (ENVO:00002006), including particulate matter (ENVO:01000060) such as... | depth 5 m
CTGCGCTTCGCCATCCGTGAAGGCGGCCGCACCGTCGGTGCCGGCGTCGTCGCCAAGATCATCGAGTAGTCTACTCTCTGGCCTATCGCGCTTCGCGCTACTTGAGGCCGGACGATACCTATAACAGAGCGGCCCCCGGAGCGATCCGGGGGCCGTTTTGTTGTGTTGTCGGGAACGGTGCGCTTCCACGCTTGCAGTGGGGGTCTTCAGGTGAATTTCACCTCGACCCCCGCCTTCACGGCGGCTGCCAGCTGTTCGACATCCCAGTTGGTCAGGCGCACGCAGCCATTGGACGCCGTCTTGCCGATCTTCTCCGGATCAGCGGTCCCGTGGATGCCATAGGTGTCGCGCGACAGGTCGATCCATACCGATCCAACGGGGTTGTTCGGTCCCGGGGGGACGATGACCTTGCGACCGCCGTCACCGTAGCTGACCCGCGACGGATCGTAGGTGTAGTTGGGCCTCGGTGCGATCGCCCGCACCGTGTGCGAGCCTGAGGGCGAGGGCGTCCCGGTGCTGCCGATGGTGGCCGGGTAGAAGGCCAGCAGGGTCCCGTCGGCACCAAAGGCACGCACGGACTGCTCCGCCTTGCTGACGACGATCCGGGAAACCTCACCCTGCAACGCGTCCGGGCCGGTCTGGGCCACGACGATGTTCTGACCCGCGCGGGCGAAGTCCGCTCCCGGGTTCAGGGCATCCAGCAGGGCCTCGGTCATGTGGAATTTCTCGGCCAGCGCCTCGCGCGCGTTTGCGTAACCGACCGTCTCCAGCCGTGACATGGCCTCAATGTCCTCGGGAACGGTGCCGATGAAGGGGCCGGCGGCGTCTTCCGCGGTGATCGTATAGTCGGTCAGCACCTTTCGGCTGTCGCCGGCGGCCAGTCGCTGGAACACGGCCGCGTCCAGTTCGCCGTCGACGGCGAGGTCATTGGCTTCCTCGAAGGCGGCTATGGCCTGGCGCGTGTTCTGGCCGCCCAGGCCATCGACGATTCCGGGGGAAAAGCGCGTCCGGTCCAGCAATATCTGCGCCCGCACCATGGCGGGGTCCGGTCGGGAGTCTTCGGGAAGGGCCGCGCCGGCAACCCCGGACGGATTCGCTGGAGTCGGCGTTTCGCCGGTCTCACCACCGGGCGACGGGCTGGTTGGCTGGGGGGCAGCGGCGGGCGGGCTGTAGGTCGCCGTCTCGATCGATTGTCTCAGCTGCGAGGCTGCGGTCGTACCCGGATCGGTCCGCGCGACGGCGCGCGGCTCCCGGGTTCGATCGCCACAGGCGGTCGCAGCGAGCAGGGGCAGGGCAGCGAGAACGGCAAAACGGACAGGACGGCGAACGGTCATGGGCGGGCTCCAGCGGTCAGGACAAGGTCAACACAGCACCGTGCCGACCGTTCCCGCCCGGCAAGCCGTCCCGCACAACGGTGCGGCCTTATGTCCAGAGGCCCCCGGTCTGCCTCCGTCGTGCCAACGGGGCTCAGGCCCGGCGCGTCCCATGGCCTGGGTCGGCGGCGAACATCGGGATTTCGGCGGGTGGAACGACGTTGACATCGACGCAGGCACTGGCCCATCATCTCGCCTGTAATGTGGAAATGCGCCTTCTCTTCGCGGAATACGCTTCACGTCGGACGTTTCGTCGGATGCGACTAGCCCCAAACTCGTAACGAGCGTCAGCTCAGAGTTTGGGGGACAGTTTCCTGCACGCCAAATAGTGATTCCCCCGGTCTGATTATTCGAGGCTGGTGGCGGTCCGTGTGCGTCAGCGCAATTCGATACTTCAATCATTCCATGCGTCGTGCCGTGGCCAACAGTCAGTTGGCCTCCAACGGTGGCGTGTGAGCGGAACTCCGACATGGCGAAGACAGTCAAGAAATCGGCCAGGAGGCCGCGAATTCTCATCACCGGCCAGGATCTGAAAATTCTGGAATCGATGGTCGGGAATGCCAGTTCCGGAGCCGCGGCCGTCATGCTGCTTGAGGCGGAGCTGGAGCGAGCGGTCGTGGTGAAGGACACCTACAGCGCCCAGCCCTTTTGCCGGATCGGCAGCTGGGTGACCTACCAGGACCTGACCACCGGCCAGGTTCGGAACATCCAGATCGTTCTGCCTGCAGAAGCCGATATCGACCAGCAGAAGGTGTCGATCCTCAGCCTGGTCGGGGCGTCCCTGCTCGGGCTTGCGGTGAACGCCGAGTTTGACTGGTCCAACGACAGCGGCCGACCGCACCGACTCAAGGTGCTGAATGTCGGAGATGAGCGTGATGCGCAGCGCGGATAGTTTTGATGACCGGCTGATCAAGGCCGCGGTTGCCGAAGCGGTCTCGGGCGCGCGCTGGGAACGTATCGATCTTGAGACCCGGCGGCCGGATTGTGCCCATTCCGAGCTGATGCTGGCCAAGGCTGCGGAACTGGCAATGTCGCCGGTCGCCCGGGATCAGCTGATGTCGCTCGCGCTTGAGCGGTTCGGACAGGATCAGCAGGCTGACGGCCCGTTGATCAACGATGCGCGCACCGCCGGTGAACGCGACCGGATCGCCGGCCGGGTCTTTGGCCTGGGACCGCACAAGGCGGCGGATACCGAAGCCCTGGTTCTGGCGGTCGAGGCGCGGCACGCGGCCCGTCTGCGTCAGGACGTCTGTTTCAACCTGCTGGCGCAGTGCCTCGAACAGGATGCCGCCCTGCAGGAAGCGCTGTGGGATCACCCGGACATTCCGGCAGGGGATGCCGTGCGCCTGACGATGCTCTGCTCGATCCCGAGACTGCGCGCCCGTGCCGAGGATCTGTCGTCGTCCGGCATGAGCTGGTGGCAGATGATCCGGGGCTGGTTCACCCCCTCTTCGAGACGAGGCTCGCCATGAGAGAGCGCCACAATATTGTCGGCAGCGAAGTCGATCGACCGCGGCCGCCCGTCTATCTGCGTCTGGCGCCCCGGGCCCGACCCAAACGGTTCGCCGCGATCTGGGCCTGGGCCATCCCAGTGTTGACCGCCCTGGTGTTGATTTTCCTTTTTGTGAAATAGAGGCGCTGAAACCATGCCTGGCTATCTCAATTTCCAGTGGGTTATCGCGCTTGCGATGCTGGGAACCGGCTTCACCCTGATCGTGCTGGGGATGTCGATCGCCGGACTGGGGGGCAAGGGTATTCGCGAGGCCGTCGACGAAATCTTCGACGGATCGTTCGGGTTCACCCCGCCCTCGGGCCACAGGCGCGACCGACCCGAGGGGCGGACTCCGCGGCCGGACCCGGATCGCTAGCGGTTCGGCTTGCCGGTGGCGGGGTCGGTCGCGGTTTCTCCGGAGTTGCTGCTGCCTTCCGCACCGCGCGGCTCGGTGGCCGGGCGGGGGGGCTGACCGTCCTGAGCCGGGGGGCGTTGATCTTCGGTCTCGCTCTGGCGCGGCGGGCGGGGGGTGATGGTCATGGGCAGGGCTCCTGTGCCGTCCCTGAACGCACCGCGCTCCCATCGGCTCCTGCAAGGCTTCGTTCACCATGCCGCTAAACCGTCCTGCAACAGGGAGCGACTAGGGTCGGACGTTAACGGGTCGGCTCTCGGCCCCCGCCAGGATGGATTATGCCCGGATTGAAGGTCGAGATCGTCAAGGCCGACTCCCTGTCGATGGGAGACGTTGACCTGTGGCGGGCGATGGTCGCCGCCAATCCGGAGCTGGCCAGTCCCTATTTCGATCCGGCGTTTACCCGGATCGCTGCCACGGTCTGTCCCGATGCCGCGATCGCGGTGCTGCATCGGCGGGGCGAGATCGTCGGCTTCTTTCCGCACCAGCGTCGCGGTGGCGCGATCCAGCCGCTGGCCGCACCGATGAACGACTACCACGGTGTCATCGCCCGTCCGGAGGCGATGCCGGATCTGGAAACGATCGCCGGCCTGCTGGCGGGCGCACGCCTGAGCGTCAACGCCTGGGTCGGCCCGGCGCAGACGGGTCTGGCGCGCGATACGATGATGACGGTGCTGCCGACCGAGGGCTATGACGCCTGGTATGCCGAACGCCGCGCCACCTTCGGCAAATACTACAAGGACAAGGAGCGCGCCCGGCGCAGCATGGAGGCCGAACTGGGCCCCATCCGTGTCGAACGGGGCCTGCGGGATCCGGCGCTGCTGGACCATCTGATCGATCTGAAACGCGATCAATACCGGCGCACCGCCCGGCACGACATCTTCGCCTGCGGCTGGACCGGTGAGCTGCTGCACGCCCTGATGCGCGGCGGCAGTGACGGCTTCGGCGGCAATATGGCCGCGCTGTGGGCCGGCGACCGGCTGTGCGCGATCGAATATTCGCTGACCGGCGGCGACCAGTGCCATTTCTGGTTCCCGGCCTATGAGCCCGGGCTGGCGCGCTGTTCGCCCGGCATCCTGTTGACGCTGGAAACGATGAAACAGGGCGCGGCCGTCGGTCTGCGCAGCTTCGACTTCGGTTTTGGCGGTGAGAGCTACAAGAAATATTTCTGCAACGCCCGGCGCACCGTGCACGAGGCCGTGGTGCTGAAGCCGGGGCTGGCAGCCAGCCTGAGTCAGGCGGCGGTATCGGTCATGAATGCCGGTGGCGGGGATCGCGGCGAGCGTCTGCGCACCAGTGTCCGCCGTCGCTGGAATGCAATCGAGGCCTGTGAGACCCGGCCGGTCGACCGGTTGCTGGGGGCTGTTTCAGCCGCCCGGGCCGCCGCGGGCAAGGCCCTGGCCGCGACCTGAGGAGCCATCGATGACCCGAACCACCCGCTATCCCGGACCGGTCGCCGAAGCCGGAATTCACGATCATGACCTGCTCGATCAGGGCTTCGGCAGCGACGCGGCCCTGGCCGCGGTGCTGGACCACTATCCGGCCGATCTGATCGACATCAACCTGTATGATTTTGACGAGTCCGGACAGGCGTCGCTCCGTACCGGAACGCGCGGGAGCCTGTCGGGGGCCGAGCTGCTGGCGGCGATCCACCAGGGGCGGCTCTGGGTCAATCTGCGCGGTATCGAGACCGGCTGGCCCGAACTGTGGGACGCGGCCCTGGTCGATTTCCGGCGCATCCAGACCGCCTATCCCGGGATGCGCGCGGTCAGCAACGCGGGGCAGTTGATCCTGTCCTCGCCCAAGGCCCGGGTGCCCTATCATTTCGATGCGGCCGGGGTGGTGCTGTTCCATCTGCGCGGGCGCAAGCGGGTGTTCGTCTATCCCGGCGACGAGACCCATCTGCCCGAGCACTGTATGGAACAGGTCGTCGCTCGCCAGACGACCGAGGAACTGCCCTATGACCGCGCCTTCGAGGCCGACGCCCGGATCCTGGACCTGGTGCCGGGACAGGCGCTGACCTGGCCGGTCTATGCGCCGCACCGGGTCGAGAACCTCGACCGCTTCTGCGTCTCCCTGTCGATGGAGTACCAGACCTGGCCCTCCCGTCTTCGGACCGGGGCCCTCTATACCAATGCCGTGCTGCGCGGCCGTGGCGGCACACCGCGTAGCACCGAGGCCATGGGGATGCCCGAACTGGCGGCCCGGTGGGCGGCTTCCCTCGCCCTGCGCCGGACCGGGGCGCTGAAGAGCCGGCTGGGCGATTTCGAGCGGGATTTCGAGCCCGTCGCCGGCGCGCCCGACGGGGCCCGGTTGCTGCACGCCTGAGGCCCCAGGGTTACAAGCGAGTCATGACCTCGATTTAAAATGACTTCGCCGGCCCCCGCGCGCACCCTTTCTGCATAGACAGAGAGGGAGCACTCTTCATGAAATTCGCCATCGTAACCGCCGTCGCCGCTGTAGCCCTGGCCGGGCCGGCCCTGGCCGCGAGTCCCGAGGTCGAGGTTCGCGACGCCGTCGCCCGGGTCGTGGTCATTGTCGAGGATCGTACCGATGTCGGCGTCGAGATCGAACAGGGCAACTCCGGCCTTCCCGAAGTCACGGTGCGCCGTCGTGGCGACCAGGTCCGCATCGAAGGGGGTCTGGGCCGTGGCCGTGTGGCGGGTCTGCGCCTCGGCGGTGACCGGATCGGCAGCTGCCGGTCGGGCCCGGCCGACGCCCGTCAACCCGGGGAGGGGGCCTCGGTCGAGGTCAGCCGTCTGGGTCGGATCAATGTCAACGACGCCCCCCTGATCGTCATTCGCTCACCCCGCAGCGTCGATCTCAGCGTCCGCGGTGCCGTTTATGGCGCGGTCGGCCGTGGCGCGACCGCGGTCGAGCTCGGCAATGGCGGCTGCGGCGACTGGACCGTCGCCAATACCGGTGACCTCAGCATCTCGATGGCCGGGTCGGGCAGTGTCCGCGCCGGCACCTCGTCGAGCCTCGACGTCTCGGTCGCCGGGTCCGGCGAGGTTCGGGCCGGGGCGACGCTCAATCTGGATGTCAGCATCGCCGGATCGGGTGACGTCTGGGTGGCTGAGGCCAACGGTCCGGTCGACGTCAGCATCGCCGGCTCGGGCGACGTCATCGTCGCCGGCGGTCAGGTCGGTGCCGTGGACGTCAGCATCGCCGGTTCGGGCGATGTCGATATCCGCACCACGGTCGCGTCGGTCGATGCCAGCATCATGGGCTCGGGCGACGTCCACGTCGCTGGCGTGACCGGCAGGGTCGAGCGGGCGGTCATGGGCTCAGGCAGCATCACCATCGGCGAACGCACCTACGAGCGCTGAGTCGCAGACGGGGGCGGCGGTCCCCGTTGACAGAAACCGGCCGGGCCCCGAGGGTGTACACCGTCGGGGCCCTGTCGTGTCCGGACCTGTCCATGGCCGCCAGCCGGGCAGGGGACAGCCTCCGGTCCCGCCCGTCGGCCCGTCCCGGCGGACGCAAGCGACCTCGGGTGCGAAAAGCCCGCCCCGACACAGTTTCGCCGCTTGACGCAGACGGAATCGAACGGCATAAGCCCCCCTCTTGCTGGACCGGCTGTGCATCGCGAGATGCAGACGCGGTTCGCGGAACGACCTGAGACCCTGTTCTTTGCAGCGATCCAGGACTTTAACGGCCTTCGCGGTTCGCTGCGTGGGCCGATCGTTTTTGCGGACGTGCGTACTCTGAGGGCGAAAGCCTGAAGACCTTCGGTCTTTGAAATGGTTCACAGGGACGCAGGTTCGCCTGCTTGGGAATAACGACCGATATGGATCAAAGCATCCGCATCAGGCTCAAGGCCTTCGATCACCGCGTCCTCGATTTTTCGACGCGCGAAATCGTCAATACCGCCAAGCGCACCGGCGCGACCGTTCGCGGTCCGATTCCGCTGCCGACCCTGATCGAAAAATTCACCGTGAACCGCTCGCCGCACGTCGACAAGAAGTCGCGCGAGCAGTTTGAAATCCGCACGCACAAGCGTGTTCTCGATATTATCGACCCCACCCCGCAGACCGTGGACGCGCTGATGAAGCTCGACCTGTCCGCCGGTGTGGATGTCGAAATCAAGATTTAAGAAAGAAGAGGCGGGATCCGACATGCGTACGGGCGTGATCGCCAAGAAACTGGGAATGACGCGCATCTTCGCTGAAGATGGCGCTCATGTTCCGGTCACCATCCTGCAGCTTGACGGCTGCCAGGTGGTGGGTCAGCGCACCAAGGAGCGGGACGGCTACGTCGCCCTGCAACTCGGTGCCGGCACCAAAAAGGCAAAAAACACCAACAAGGCTCAACGGACGACCTTCGCGAAAGCGGAAGTCGAGCCCAAGCGCTACGTCACTGAATTCCGGGTTACGGAAGATGCGATGATCGAGGTCGGCTCCGAGCTGATCGCCGACCATTTCGTCCCTGGCCAGAAGGTGGACGTGCAGGGTCTGACCATCGGCAAGGGCTTTGCCGGTGCCATGAAGCGCTGGAACTTCGGCGGCCTGCGGGCGTCGCACGGTGTATCGGTCTCGCACCGTTCGCACGGTTCGACCGGTCAGCGTCAGGATCCGGGCAAGACCTTCAAGGGCAAGAAGATGGCTGGCCACTATGGTCAGGAAACCGTCACCCAGCAGAACCTCACCGTGTTCCGTGTCGATATCGATCGCGGCCTTATCATGATCAAGGGCGCTGTCCCGGGTCACGACGGCACCTGGCTCAAGGTCAGCGACGCGATCAAGAAGACCGCACCTGCAGAAACCCCGTTCCCGGGTTCCTTCCGCAAGGCCGGTCAGGCCGCCGCCGCTGCGCCTGCCGAGACTCCGGCAGCCGAGGCTCCGGCCGCTGAAACCGCTGAGGGTGGTGAAGCCTGATGAAAGTCTCTGTCATCAAACTCGACGGCAAGGCCGCCGGTGACGTCGAACTGTCGGAAGCCGTTTTCGGCATCGCCGACATCCGCGGCGACATCCTGGCCCGTTACGTCAACTGGCAGCTGGCCAAGCGCCGTGCCGGTACCCACAAGGTCCAGACCCGGAACGAGAACTCGCGTACCGGCAAGAAGATGTACAAGCAGAAGGGAACCGGCGGCGCTCGTCACGGTTCGCGTCGCGCCCCGCAGTTCGTCGGTGGTTCGCGCGCCTTCGGCCCGGTCGTTCGCGACCACGGCTTCTCCCTGCCCAAGAAGGTTCGTGCCCTGGCCCTGCGTCACGCTCTGAGCTCCAAGCTCAAGGCCGGTGAACTGGTTCTGGTCGACAACGTCTCGATCAAGGATGCCAAGACCTCCAAGCTGCGCGAAACCTTCGCCAAGCTGGGCTGGAACCGCACCCTGATCATCGCCGGTCCGGAAGTGGATGCGAACTTCGGTCTCGCTGCCCGCAACATCCCGAACGTCAATGTGCTGCCGAACGCCGGTCTGAATGTCTATGACATCCTGCGGGCCGACAAGCTGGTGCTGACCAAGGCGGCGCTGGAAGCCATCGAAGCCACCTATGCCGACTACAAGCCCTCGCGTAGCGAGATGGCCCGGCAAGCTGAGAAGGAAGCCGCATAATGGCCGGCGCTCAACCTACCGCCAAGCATTACGACACGATCCTGGCCCCGATCATCACCGAGAAGGCCACGATCCTGTCCGAGCAGAACAAGGTCGTCTTCCGGGTTGCCGGAACCTCGACCAAGGATGAGATCGCCGCTGCGGTCGAAAGCCTGTTCAAGGTCAACGTCCTGAAGGTCAACACCCTGGTTCAAAAGGGCAAGACCAAGCGTTTCCGCGGCATTATGGGCCGTCGGGTGGACATCAAGAAAGCGATCGTGACGCTGGCCGAAGGCCAGTCCATCGACGTCACCACGGGGCTCTGAACCGATGGCTCTTAAACATTACAATCCGACATCGCCGGGCCGTCGCGCCCTGGTGCTGATCGATCGCTCCGAGCTGCACAAAGGCCGCCCGGAGAAGTCGCTGACCGAAGGCCTGACCAAGTCGGGCGGTCGTGGTGCCGGTGGCCGTATCGCCGTCCGTTTCCGCGGCGGTGGGGCCAAGCGCCTGTACCGCAAGATCGACTTCAAGCGCCGGAAGTTCGCTGTCGCGACCGTCGAACGTCTGGAATACGATCCGAACCGGACCGCCTTCATCGCTCTCGTCTCGTATGAGGACGGCGAAAAGGCCTACATCATCGCGCCGCAACGCCTGAAGGCGGGTGACACGATCGTGGCCGGCGAAAAGACCGACGTGAAGCCGGGCAATGCGATGCCGCTGCGCTCCATCCCCATCGGCACCATCATCCACTGCGTGGAGATGAAGCCGGGCAAGGGTGCCCAGCTGGCCCGTTCGGCCGGCGCCTATGCCCAGCTGGTCGGCCGCGACGCCGGCTACGCCCAGATCCGTCTCGGCTCGGGTGAGCTGCGGATGGTGCTGGACGGCTGCATGGCCACGGTCGGTGCCGTTTCCAACGCCGATCACATGAACCAGAATCTCGGCAAGGCCGGTCGCGTTCGTCACATGGGCTTCCGCCCGCACGTTCGCGGCGTTGCCATGAACCCGATCGACCACCCGCATGGTGGTGGTGAAGGCCGGACCTCTGGTGGTCGTACCCCGGTTACGCCGTGGGGCAAGGACACCAAGGGCACTCGTACCCGCAAGAACAAGGCTACGGACAAATACATTATCCGTACCCGCCACGTGAAGAAGGCTCGCTAAGAATGGCCCGCTCCTCCTGGAAAGGCCCGTTTGTCGACGGGTATCTGCTGAAAAAGGCCGAGACCGCTCAGGGTTCGGGTCGCAAGGATGTGATCAAGACCTGGTCGCGTCGCTCGACCATCCTGCCGCAGTTCGTCGGTCTGACCTTCGGCGTCCACAACGGTCACAAGCATGTGCCGGTGTCGGTCTCCGAAGAAATGGTCGGGATGAAGTTCGGCGAGTTCTCGCCGACCCGCAGCTTCCCTGGCCACGCGGCCGACAAGAAGGCCAAAAGGAAGTAACCGATGGCCAAGACCAACAATCCCCGTCGCGTCGGCGCGACCGAAGCCCGCGCCAAGCTGGTTAACGTACGCATCAGCCCTCAGAAGCTGAACCTGGTTGCCGCCTCGATCCGCGGCCTGCCGGTGCAGCGTGCGCTGAACGAGCTGGAGTTCAGCCGCAAGCGTATCGCGACTGACGTCCGCAAGGTGCTCTATTCGGCCGTCTCGAACGCCGAGAACAACCACAACCTCGACATCGACAACCTCGTCGTCGCCGAGGCCTTCGTGGGCAAGAACCTGGTGATGAAGCGTTTCGCGAGCCGTGCTCGTGGTCGTTCGTCGCGCATCCTGAAACCGTTCAGCGAGATCACTATCGTGGTCCGTGAAGCCGGCGAGGCCGCCTGATGGGTCACAAAATCAATCCGATCGGGCTCCGGCTCGGCATCAACCGCACCTGGGACAGCCGCTGGTTTGCCCGCGGTCCGGAATATGCGCGTCTGCTGCATCAGGACCTGAAGCTGCGCACGTGGCTCAAGGAACGCCTGAACGCCGCCGGCGTATCGCGCATCATCATCGAGCGTCCGCACAAGAAGTGCCGCGTGACGATCTACGCCGCCCGTCCGGGTGTCGTGATCGGCAAGAAGGGCGCTGACATCGAGAAGCTGCGCAAGGACATCGCGGCCCGTACCGAAGGCGAGGTTCACCTGAACATCGTCGAGGTCCGCAAGCCCGAGACCGACGCCCAGCTGATCGCCGAGAACATCGCGCAGCAGCTCGAGCGCCGTATCGCCTTCCGTCGTGCCATGAAGCGCGCGATGCAGTCGGCCATGCGTCTGGGTGCCAAGGGTGTCCGGATCAACGTTTCGGGTCGCCTCGGCGGCGCTGAAATCGCTCGTATGGAATGGTACCGCGAAGGTCGCGTGCCGCTGCATACCCTGCGCGCTGACATCGACCACGGCTTCATCGAAGCCAAGACGACCTACGGCATCATCGGTGTGAAGGTGTGGGTCTTCAAGGGCGAAGTCCTCGAGCACGATCCGATGGCCCAGGACAAGCGCTGGGCTCTGGAAGCCGCCGGTCCTTCGTCGAACGAAGGCCGTGGTGGCGATCGCGGTGGTCGTAATGACCGCGGCCAACGCAGAGGGCGTGAAGGTTAAGTCATGCTGCAACCGAAAAAAACCAAATACCGTAAGGCTTTCAAAGGCCGCATCCACGGTGCTGCCAAGGGTGGCTTCTCGCTGAACTTCGGGTCGTATGGCCTGAAGACCGTCGAGCCGGAACGCATCACTGCGCGTCAGATCGAGGCGGCCCGCCGCGCGATCACCCGCCAGATGAAGCGTCAGGGCCGTGTCTGGATCCGCATCTTCCCGGACGTGCCGGTCTCGGGCAAGCCGGCCGAAGTCCGCATGGGCAAGGGCAAGGGCGCCGTGGATCACTGGGCGGCACGCTGCCACCCGGGCCGGATCCTGTTTGAAATCGACGGCGTTGCCGACGACGTCGCGCGTGAAGCGCTGCGTCTGGGCGCCGCCAAGCTGCCGATCCGTACCAAGGTGGTTACCCGCCTCGACGCCGGCATCGCGCATGTGGAGCACGTAGGCGCATGACCAAGATCGCCGACCTCCGGTCCCAGACCCCCGATCAGCTGGGTGACCAGCTGCTGTCCCTGAAAAAGGAACAGTTCAACCTGCGTTTCCAGGCGGCCACTGGCCAGATGGAAAAGACCCACCGTGTGGGTGAAGTGCGCAAAGACATCGCCCGCATCTCAACGCTTTTGCGTGAGAAGCGGACGGCTTCGTAAGGAAACACCGATGCCGAAACGTATTCTCGAAGGCGTGGTCGTCTCCGACAAGGGCGACAAGACTGTCGTCGTCGTCGTCCAGCGCACCCTGCTGCACCCGGTCATGAAAAAGATCGTGCGCCTGTCCAAGAAGTATCACGCCCACGATGAAGGCAACGCCTTCAAGGAAGGCGACATCGCTCGCATCCGTGAGTGTGCCCCCAAGTCCAAGCTGAAGCGCTGGGAGGTCCTGTCCAAGGACGCCCCGGCCTCGGCTTCGTAATCAGGAAGGATCGGATCCAATGATCCAGATGCAAACTAACCTGGAGGTAGCCGATAATTCGGGTGCTCGCCGGGTCATGTGCATCAAGGTGTTGGGCGGCTCCAAGCGCCGCTACGCCTCGGTGGGTGACACAATCGTCGCCTCCGTGAAGGAAGCCATTCCTCGCGGACGTGTGAAAAAGGGCGACGTCGTGCGCGCCATCGTCGTTCGCACCGCCAAGGACATCCAACGCAAGGACGGCTCTGTCATCCGTTTCGACAAGTCGGCCGCTGTCATCGTCAACAAGCAGAACGAGCCGGTCGGTACGCGGATCTTCGGCCCGGTTCCCCGTGAACTGCGCGCCAAGAACCACATGAAGATCATCTCGCTGGCACCGGAGGTCCTGTAGTCATGGCCGCCAAGATCAAATCGGGCGACACCGTCGTGGTGCTCGCCGGCAAGGACAAGGGCCGGACCGGCAAGGTCACCAAGGTCCTGCCGACCGACAACCGCGTCCTGGTCCAGGGCGTGAATATGGTCCAGCGCCATACCCGTCCCACCCAGGCCGACCCCCAGGGCGGTATCAAGAACAAGGAAGCGTCGCTTCACCTGTCCAACGTCGCGATCGCCGACGCCAACGGCAAGGCAACCCGGGTCGGGTTCCGCGTCGACGGTGACAAGAAGGTGCGTTTCGCCAAGACGACGGGAGACGTCATCTGATGGCTGACACCAAATACACACCTCGTCTCAAGGACGATTTTCAGGCCCGCATCCGCGCGGTGATGACCGAGAAATTCGGTTACACCAACCCGATGCAGATGCCCCGGCTCGACAAGATCGTGCTGAACATGGGCATCGGCGAAGCGGTCGCTGACTCCAAGAAGGCCAATTCGGCCCTCAAGGATCTGGCCGCCATCGCCGGTCAGAAGCCGGTTGCCACCAAGGCCCGTAACTCCATCGCCGGCTTCAAGCTGCGCGAAGGCATGGTCATCGGCGGCAAGGTCACCCTCCGCGGCGACCAGATGTACGAATTCCTTGACCGCCTGATCACGATCGCGCTGCCGCGCGTGAAGGATTTCCGCGGCCTCAAGGGCACGAGCTTCGACGGTCGCGGCAACTATGCCATGGGCCTCAAGGAACACATCGTGTTCCCGGAGATCAACTACGACCAGATCGATCAGATGTGGGGCATGGACATTATCGTCTGCACCACGGCCAAAACCGACGAGGAAGCCAAGGCTCTCCTCGCCGAGTTCAAGTTCCCGTTCGTGAACTGAGCGGGAAGGGAAACAGACAATGGCTAAGAAGAGCGCCGTAAACCGTAACAACATGGTGAAAGCCCTGGTTGCGAAGTACGCCGACAAGCGAGCAGCCCTCAAGGCGATCGCTACCGACGAATCCCTGCCGCTGGAGGAGCGCTTCGAGGCGCGCCTCAAGCTGGCTGAACTGCCGCGGAACTCCGCGCCGAACCGCATTCGCAATCGCTGCGAAGTGACGGGTCGTCCGCGGGCTTTCTACCGGAAGCTCAAGATGAGCCGGATCGCGCTTCGCGAACTCGGTAACAAGGGGCAAATCCCCGGCCTGACCAAGTCGAGCTGGTAAGGGGAGCGAACAGATATGATGATCAACGATCCCCTGAGCGACATGATCGCTCGCATCCGGAACGCCGCCATGCGGAAGCGTTCGAAGGTGCTTACCCCGGCTTCCCGTCTGCGCCAGCGCGTCCTCGACGTGCTGCAGGACGAAGGCTACATCCGCGGCTATTCGCTGGTTCAGAACCCCGGTGAATTCCCGCAGTTCGAGATCGAGCTCAAGTATTTCGACGGCCAGCCGGTCATCGCCGAGATCGCTCGCGTGTCCAAGCCGGGCCGCCGCGTCTACTCTGCGATCTCCGACCTGAAGCCGATCAAGAACGGCCTGGGCATCTCGATCCTTTCGACTTCGAAGGGCGTCATGTCCGACGCCAGCGCCCGCGACAACAACGTCGGCGGCGAAGTCCTCTGCAGGGTCTACTAAGATGTCCCGTATCGGAAAACGCATCATCGCCGTGCCAAAAGGCGTCACCGTCACCCTCGACGGCCAGACTGTCGTCGTCAAAGGTCCCAAGGGCGAACGCTCCTGGACCGTGGCCGACGAGATCGAAATCACCCAGGGTGATGACGGTCTGACCCTGGCCCCGAAGGCTGACACCCAGCGCGCCCGGGCCATGTGGGGTCTTTCCCGCACCCTGGTCGACAACATGGTCGTCGGTGTCACCGAAGGCTTCGAGAAGTCTCTGGACCTGGTCGGCGTGGGTTATCGCGCCGCGCTCAAGGGCCCGAACCTCTCGCTGCAGCTCGGGTTCTCCCACGAAGTCGACATCGCGCCGCCGGCCGGTGTCACCTTCACGGTGCCCAAGCAGACCGAAATCAAGATCTCCGGTGCTGACAAGCAGGCCGTGGGTCAGATCGCCGCCGTCATCCGCAAGTTGCGTCCGCCGGAGCCCTACAAGGGCAAGGGTGTCCGCTACACGGGCGAAAAGGTCCGGCGCAAGGAAGGCAAGAAGAAGTAAGTCATGGCTCTTTCTCTTCAGCAACAAGCCAAGCGCCGCTCGGAGCGCACCCGCCGCCGTCTCAAGGCCGTCGCCAACGGGCGTCTGCGTCTGTCGGTTCATCGGTCGGACAAGAACATCTCGGCCCAGATCATCGACGACCTCAACGGCGTCACGATCGCTTCTGCCTCTTCGCTGGAAGGCGACAAGGGCAAGAAGGCCAAGGGTTCGGACGTCGATGCCGCAACGCGGATCGGCAAGCTGGTCGCGGAACGTGCACTCGAGAAGGGCGTCACCGACGTCGTCTTCGATCGCGGCGGCTACATCTATCACGGACGGGTGAAGGCGCTGGCTGAGGCCGCGCGTTCAGCCGGCCTGAACTTCTAAGGAACGGGACGCATGGCTCCTCAACCCCAACGTGGCGGCGGCGGTAACGACCGCAACCGTCGTGACCGTAACGCTCCCGAAGGTCCGGACAGCGACATCGTCGAAAAACTGGTCCACATCAACCGTGTGGCCGCGACTGTTAAGGGTGGACGTCGTTTCTCGTTCGCCGCCCTGATGGTTGTCGGAGACGGCAAGGGCCGGGTCGGCTTCGGCCATGGCAAGGCGCGTGAAGTGCCGGAAGCCATCCGCAAGGCGACTGAAGAAGCCAAGAAGACGATGATCCGTGTTCCGCTTCGCGAAAACCGCACCCTGCACCACGACGGCAATGGCCGTTGGGGCGCCGGCAAGATCATGATGCGCGCGGCCCCTCCCGGGACCGGCGTCATCGCGGGTGGCCCGATGCGTGCCGTGCTCGAAACCCTCGGCGTCCAGGACGTCGTCGGCAAGTCGACCGGTTCCTCGAACCCCTACAACATGATCCGCGCGACGTTCGAAGCCCTCAAGGTTCAGTCCTCGCCCCGCCAGATCGCGTCCAAGCGCGGCAAGAAGGTCGCGGATCTGATGGGTCGTCGCAACGACGGCGCATCCGCGCCCGAAGCCATGGAGAGCTGATCATGGCCAAGAAAGAGACACCCACCGTCACGGTTCGCCAGACCGGCAGCCCGATCCGCCGCAAGGCCGATCAGCGCGCCACTCTCTCGGGCCTCGGCCTGAACCGGGTCGGCCGTGAGTCGACCCTGGAAGACACGCCCTCGGTTCGCGGGATGATCGCCAAGGTCGCCCATATGCTTGAGATCGTCGAAAAGTAAGTCGTTCCGCCCTCTCCCGATCCGGGGGAGGGCGTTTCGCATCTTGCGATACTGCACGGGGCCGCATAGAAGCGGCCCTTCGTTTTTATCCGCCGAGTCAGGCCTCTGGTCTGGCGCTAGTACCCGAAAGGATCAGGCCCCATGAAACTCAATGAAATCCGCGACAACGAGGGCGCTCACAAGAAGCGCATGCGTGTCGGCCGTGGCCCGGGTTCGGGCAAGGGCAAGACTGCCGGTCGTGGCGTCAAGGGTCAGAAGTCCCGTTCGGGCGTCGCCATCGGCGGCTTCGAAGGCGGGCAGATGCCGCTGTACATGCGGATGCCCAAGCGCGGCTTCAACAATCCCAACGCCCTGAAGCTGGCCGAAGTGAACCTGTGGCGTCTGCAGGACGCCATCGACGCCAAGAAGCTGGACATCAAGGGCGAGATCAAGGGCGACGCCCTGGTCGCCGCCGGCGTGATCCGTCGCGTCAAGGACGGCGTCCGCATCCTCGGCACCGGCGAGATCAAGGCCAAGCTGAACCTGGTCGTCTGGTCGGCCTCGGCCGGCGCGGTCAAGGCCATCGAGGCTGCCGGCGGCAGCGTGGTCCAGGAGCGTATCGCTGCTGAAGCCAAGGCCGCTGCTCGCGTTGAAAAGCGCAATCTTGCCAAGGGCAAGGCGCCGGCTCCCAAGGCACCGCGTGGCGATGCCAACAAGATCTCGGCTCGCACGACGCGCACCGCCGCGAAATAAGCTTTACGGGCGGCCCTCGCTATGGGGCCGCCCATCGCCTATCTGGGTGAAGGCCCCGGGATACGATTCCGGTCGGCCTCATTCTGACCAGTCGGGGTAGTGACACTATGGCTTCGGCCGCCGAACAACTCGCAGCCAATATGAACATGGGCTCGTTCGCCAAGGCGACCGAGCTGCATAAACGTCTCCTGTTCACGATCGGAGCGTTGCTGGTCTACCGTATCGGCACCTATGTGCCGATCCCGGGGATCAATTCCGAAGCCTTCCTGCAGTTCTTCCAGAACCCGGACGGGCAGCGCGGCATCCTCGACATGTTCAACATGTTCTCCGGCGGTGCCGTGGAGCGGATGGCTGTCTTCGCCCTGAACGTGATGCCCTACATTTCGGCATCGATCATCGTCCAGCTGATGGGCGCGGTCTATCCGCCGTGGGAGAAGCTGAAGAAGGAAGGCGGCGAGAGCGGCCGCAAGCAGCTGAACCAGTACACCCGTTATCTGACGGTCATTCTGGCCCTGCTGCAGTCCACCGGCATCGCCCTGGGCCTGAACGCCCAGGCCGGCCTGATCGACGCCCCCGGACTGTTCTTCATCGCCTCCACGGTCACCACCCTGACCGGCGGCACCATGTTCCTGATGTGGCTCGGCGAGCAGGTTACGGCCCGTGGCGTCGGCAACGGTATTTCGCTGATCATCTTCGCCGGCATCGTCGCCGTCTTGCCGGGCTCGATCGCCCGGATGCTGGGCCTGGCCCAGCAGGGCCAGATGTCGGCCTTTGCCCTGCTGTTCATCGCCGTCATGGCCGTGGGCGTGGTGGTCTTCATCGTCTTCATGGAGCGGGCCCAGCGCCGTCTGCTGATCCAGTATCCGAAGCGTCAGGAAGGCAACCGCATGGCCGGGGGCGAACGCTCGTTCCTGCCGCTGAAGGTCAACACCGCGGGCGTGATTCCGCCGATCTTCGCCTCGTCCCTGCTGATGCTGCCGACCACGGTGGCCCAGCTGACGGCGACTGCGAACCTGCCGCCCTGGATGAGCTGGTTGCCGCTGGTGACAGCGCAGATGCAGCACGGTCAGATCCTGTTCACCATCCTGTACGGTGTGCTGGTGGTGTTCTTCTGCTTCTTCTACACCTCGATCACCTTCAATCCCGAGGACACGGCCGAGAACCTGCGCAAATACGGCGGGTTCCTGCCAGGCATCCGTCCGGGCAAGCGCACAGCGGAATATCTCGACTATGTGCTGACCCGGCTGACGACCATCGGTGCGGCCTACATCACCGCCGTGGTGTTGCTGCCCGAGTTCATCGGGGCCCAGTTCGGCTATGGCATTATCTTTGGCGGCACCTCGATCCTCATCGTTGTGTCGGTGACTATGGATACCGTCGCCCAGATCCAGTCGCAGTTGCTCGCCCACCAGTACGAAGGCCTGATCAAGAAGGCCAAGCTGCGTGGACGGGGTGGCAAGGGCTCGGGCGGTCGGGGTGCTCCGGCACCCGTGCGTCGCTAACAGCCGCCGGGGAGGGCGCGTCTTGAATCTGATCCTGTTCGGACCGCCGGCGGCGGGCAAGGGTACCCAGGCCAAGCGCCTGGTCGCCGACCGCGGCATGGTGCAGCTCTCGACCGGTGACATGCTGCGCGAGGCGATCGCGTCCGGATCCGATCTGGGACGTGAGTGCCAGGCCCTGATGTCGCGCGGCGACCTGGTGTCGGACGCCATCGTCATCGCCTTGATCGAGGCCCGATTGAAAGAGGCAGAAGACGCCGGCGGTGCCATCTTCGACGGCTTCCCGCGCACCGTGGCCCAGGCCGAGGCGCTGGACGCCATGCTGGCCAAACTGGGTCAGAAGATCGACCGGGTGGTCCGCCTGAAGGTCAATGATACCGCCCTGCTGGAACGAGTTGCCCGGCGGTTCGCTGAACAGGGACGGCCGGACGACAACCCCGACAGCTTCAAGGTCCGCCTTGAGGCCTATAACCGCAACACCGCTCCGCTGCTGCCCTACTATGCCGACAAGGGTCTGCTGACCGAGGTCGACGGCATGGTCAGTGTCGAGGCGGTCGCCTCGGCCATCGACGCGGCGCTGGACGGTACCGACTCCTGATCGCGGACCGAGGTCGCGCGGTCGCCGCCTGACGGGCGGTCACAGCAGGACCTTCCCCGTGACCGGGCTACCCCACCGAACGCCGTTTCTGGATCCGGCCCGCAGACGCGGGCTGATCGTCGTCGTCCTCGTGGCCGGCGTTCATGTGGCCCTGTTCGCCGCCATGAGCCCGTCACGGTCGGTGCCGCCGTTCACACCGGCCCGGAGCATCGACGTGGTTCTGTTCCGGCCCGAGCCGCCACCCCCGCCACCACCGGCCGCCCCGGCTGTGTCTGCGGGGGGCGGTGCCCCGTCGGCTCCGTCACGCGTCCATGTGCCACCGGTGACGGTGCCCCGGCCGGTCGAGCTGATCGCCCCGCCGGTTCCGGCCCCCGAACCGGCGCTGACCGTCGGTCTGGCTCCTGAGGTTACCCCGGACCCGGGTACCGGACGGGGCGAGGCGGGGACCGGCACCGGTACCGGTTCGGGGTCCGGTGCGGGCCCCGGGTCGGGCGGCACACCGCCCCGGTTCGTGCGCGGACCGACGCGACAGGAACTGGTCCGGGCCTATCCGCCCGCCGCCCTGGCTGCCCGTCAGTCGGGCCGGGTGCTGTTGCGCTGCCGGATCGGTGCCGACAGCCGGCTGCAGAACTGCCGGGTGATCGAGGAGACTCCTGCGGGGGCAGGCTTCGGCGCTGCGGCCCTCAGGGCGTCGACCTATTTCCGCTTTCGCCCGCCGACCGTGGGTGGCCGCCCGCGCGAGGGATTCGAAATGCCGATCGGCATCGAGTTCACGCCCTGAGGCGTAAAGCGTCGCGTTGACACGCCCGGTCCCATCCCGCCCTAATCGCGATCACGCACGGGGGATGGCATGGCGACGATGGTGTTGAAGACGGCGACGGCGATCGCCCTGATGCTGGCCCTGTCGGCTCCGCCTCTGGCCGCTTCTGCCGCCGCCGACCCCCAGCCGGTCTCATGGGCCGCCACCACCGCCTCGCTGGAGCGTCAGGACGGCCTGCTGACGCTGTTCATCGACCGCGCCGGCGGTCGGGTGCTGGTACAATTGCCGGCGGCAGGCGCGGACGGGGTCATGGCCCGGGTTATCCACCACACCACCCTGCGCACCGGCGTCGGTTCGGCCCAGACCGGTCTGGACCGGGCCCAGACCGGGGCCACGCGCATCCTGGTCTTCCGCCGCATGGGCGACCGGGTGCTGGCCGAGTTCGAAAACCCGGGCTATCGCGCCGACGCCGGATCGGTCGAGGAACAGGCCGCCGCCCGCGACGCCTTTCTCGGTTCGACCGTCTGGTCGGGTCCCGCCGTGGCGACGGGCCCGGACGGGGCGGTGCTGGTCGACATCGCCGGCTTCCTGACGCGCGACGCCCACGGCATTGCCGAGACGCTGAAGGCGGCGGGGCAGGGGACCCTTCGCCCGGTCGCCGACCTCAGCCTGGTCGATCCCGCCGCCGCCCGGGCCTTTCCCGAGAATGTCGAACTGGAGGCCCGGCTGACCTTTGCGGTCGACGGACCGGGGCGCGAGGTCTCGCGTATCGCGCCGGACCCGCGACTGATCACCCTGACCGTGCATCACAGCTTCATCCGTCTGCCGGACGCCGGCTTCGTGCCACGACCGTTCGATCCGCGCACCGGGGCCATCAGCACCGTCATCACCGATTTTTCGGCCCCGCTGGATGCGCCGGTCGTGCGTCGGCTGGTGAACCGCTTCCGCCTGGTCAAGACCGACCCGACGGCGGCGCGGTCGACGGTTGTCGATCCCATCGTCTTCTACGTCGACCGGGCGGCCCCGGAACCGCTCCGCTCGGCCCTTGTCGACGGGGCAAGCTGGTGGGCCGAAGCCTTCGACCGTGCCGGCTTCATCAATGCCTTCCGGGTTGATGTCCTGCCCGAGGGCGTCGACCCGCTGGACGCGCGCTACAACGTCATCAACTGGGTCAACCGGGCGACGCGCAGCTGGTCCTACGGCCAGAGCGTGGTCGATCCGCGCACCGGCGAGATCGTCAAGGGCTCCGTGCTGCTCGGCTCGCTGCGGGTGCGTCAGGACATGCTGATCTTTGAAGGGCTGGTCGGGGCCGATCGCACCGGCACCGGGGCCCAGGACGACCCGCAACGCATCGCCCTGGACCGGGTTCGTCAGCTGTCGGCCCACGAAGTCGGCCACGCTATCGGCCTGATGCACAATTTTGCCGCCAGCACCCAGGGCCGCAGCTCGGTGATGGACTATCCGGTGCCGGTGATCGGCATCACCGACGACGGTCTCGATTTCAGCCAGGCCTACGGCATTGGTCTGGGTGACTGGGACCGGTTCGCCGTCGACTGGAGCTATGGTGACGCCGATGCCGCCACCCTGCAGCGCAAGGCCGAGGCCGGCGCGGCACGGATGCGGTTCGTCGCCGATGCCGACGCCCGGGTCGGCGGCGACGCCCAGCCCTGGGGCAGTCTGTGGGACAACGGCTCCGACCCGGTGGCCGAGCTGACGCACATCATGCGGGTGCGCCGGATCGCCCTGGACCGGTTCGGGCTCGGCAATCTGCCGGCCGGGTCGGCGGTCAACGACCTGCGCCGCCGGCTGGTACCCATCTATCTGTACCACCGCTATCAGGTCGACGCTGCGGCCAAGCTGGTCGGCGGCATCGACTATGGCTATCCGGTCGTCGGCGACGGGCAGGAGGCGTCGCAGCCCGTGCCTGCGGCGACACAGCGGGCGGCGCTGGCGGCGCTGGCGGCCACCCTCGATCCGGCCGAGCTGGATCTGCCCGAGCCGCTGCTGGCCCTGCTGGAAGCCCAGCAGTCGGGTGACGACGACCCCCAGAACGACATTGAGGTGTTTCGCGGTGGCGCGGGGCGGGCCTTCGATCCCGGCGCGGCCGTCGACACCGCTGCCGATGTGACCCTGCAGGCCCTGTTCGATCCGCGCCGCATCAATCGCCTGAGCGATGCTGTGCGCCGCGACCCCGCCGCGCTGGGCACAGGGGAGGTGGTGGATCGCATCGTCGCCGCCGCCTTCGCCCCGGCCTCGGGACGACTGGCCGGCCCGGCCCGGCGGGTTCAGGCCCGCACCGTCCTGACCCTGGCTGGCCTGTTGCGCGATGATGGCCTGTCGGCGACCTCGGCGGCCGTGATAGACGACCGGCTGTCCAGTCTGTCCGCGCGGCTGAAGGCGTCGCGGGCCGCCGATCCGGTGCAGCGCGCCCATGACCATTGGCTCGGCGAACTGCTGTCCGACCGGGAGCGGCTGGACCAGCTGCTTGAGGCGGACAGGCACGAGACGCCGCTGCCGCCGGGCAGCCCGATCGGGGCCGAGGCCTGCTGGCACTGCTGATTGGTGGCAGCGAAAGTCCGACTGGCCATTGACGGAAAGTGAATCGGCTATATAAGGACCGACTTCCGCGAAGGACGCACACGCTCCTGGTCTGTTGACCGGAGCGTTTCCTGCGTCTGTCCACGCGTACCTGGAGAACTACGTGGCCCGTATTGCTGGCGTCAACATCCCGACCAACAAGCGCGTTGAAATCGCGCTGCAGTATATTCATGGCATCGGCTCGCACGCTGCCAAGGACATCACCGAGAAGGTGGGTATCGAGGCTTCGCGCCGCGTGAACCAGCTGACCGATGCTGAAGTTCTGCAGATCCGTGAGACGATCGACCGCGACCACACGGTCGAGGGCGATCTGCGCCGCGAGACCTCGATGAACATCAAGCGTCTGATGGACCTGGCCTGCTACCGCGGCCTGCGTCACCGCAAGGGCCTGCCGGTCCGCGGTCAGCGCACCCATACCAATGCACGGACCCGCAAGGGCCCGGCCAAGCCGATCGCCGGCAAGAAGAAATAAGAGAGAGCCGAACTGATGGCCAAGGAACCGGGTCGCGTAAAGAAGCGCGAACGCAAGAACATCACCTCGGGCGTCGCCCATGTGAATGCGTCTTTCAACAACACCATGATCACGATCACCGACGCCCAGGGCAACGCCATTTCCTGGTCCTCGGCCGGTCACATGGGTTTCAAGGGTTCGCGCAAGTCGACCCCGTACGCTGCGCAGATGGCCGCCGAAGACGCGGGCAAGAAGGCGCAGGAGCACGGCGTCAAGACTCTCGAAGTCAACGTCTCGGGCCCCGGTTCGGGTCGTGAGTCGGCGCTTCGGGCCCTGCAGTCTGTCGGCCTGACCATCACCACCATCCGTGACGTCACGCCGATGCCGCACAACGGCTGCCGTCCGCCCAAGCGTCGTCGCGTCTAAGCTGCCGCCTACCCCCTATTCAACGCCGGTTCCGCTGACTCACATTGCTGGGGCGCGGATCCGGCGAAACCCGTTCGAGGGACACCAATGATCGAAAGAAACTGGCAAGAGCTGATCCGTCCCGAGAAGCCGCAGGTCGAAATCGGTTCGGATCCGCAGCGCAAGGCGCGGCTGGTCGCTGAACCGCTCGAGCGTGGCTTCGGTGTGACGCTCGGCAATGCCCTGCGCCGCGTGCTGCTGTCGTCGCTGCAAGGCGCCGCCGTCACCGCCATCCAGATTGACGGCGTCGTTCACGAATTCTCGTCGCTGGAAGGCGTTCGCGAGGACGTGGTCGACATCGTTCTGAACATCAAGCAACTGGCGCTGCGCATGCACGCCGAGGGCCCCAAGCGCATGACGCTGAAGGCCACCGGCCCCGGTGCCGTGACCGCCGCCCAGATCGAGCTGCCGTCCGACATCGAAGTGCTGAACCCGAACCATGTGATCTGCACCCTCGACGACGGGGCTTCGGTGCGCATGGAACTGACGGTCCAGAACGGCAAGGGCTACGTCGCCGCCGAGCTGAACCGTCCGGAAGACGCCCCGATCGGCCTGATCTCGGTCGACGCCCTGTATTCGCCGGTCAAGCGCGTCGCCTATCGCGTCGAGCCGACCCGCCAGGGTCAGTCGCTCGACTATGACAAGCTGGTGCTGGAAGTCGAAACCAACGGTGCGGTCTCGCCGGTTGACGCGGTGGCCTATGCCTCGCGCATCCTGCAGGACCAACTGCAGATCTTCATCACCTTCGATGAGCCCAAGAAGGTGGTCGAGGTTGCCGACGGCAAGCCCGACCTGCCCTTCAACCCGGCGCTTCTGAAGAAGGTCGACGAACTGGAACTTTCGGTCCGTTCGGCCAACTGCCTGAAGAACGACAACATCGTCTACATCGGCGACCTGATCCAGAAGACCGAGGGCGAAATGCTTCGCACCCCGAACTTCGGACGCAAGTCGCTGAACGAGATCAAGGAAGTTCTCGCGACGATGGGCCTCTCGCTCGGCATGGATGTGCCGAACTGGCCGCCCGAGAACATCGAAGATCTGGCCAAGAAGTTCGACGAACAGATCTAGTTTCAACCCTCCGCCCATTTCCCACTCGGGGATGCGGGGCGGTTAGAATTATACGGCCCTAGGTCCTCAAGAGGATACCGGGGTTGAGTAGGAGAGACCCCGATGCGCCACGGCGCCGCCTATCGCAAGCTCGGCCGTACGGCCAGCCACAGGACTGCTTTGTTCGCCAACATGGCGGCATCGCTGATCAAGCACGAGCAGATCACCACGACCCTGCCCAAGGCCAAGGAACTGCGTCCCTTCGTCGAAAAGCTGGTCACGCTCGCCAAGAAGGGTGACCTGCACGCCCGTCGCCAGGCCATCAGTGCCGTGCGCGACGTGCCGCAGGTCGGCAAGCTGTTCGAAACGATCGGCCCGCGTTACGCCGAGCGTAGCGGTGGCTATATCCGCATCATGAAGGCCGGTTACCGTCACGGTGACAACGCCGCCATGGCTGTGATCGAGTTCGTCGACCGTGACGTCGACGCCAAGGGTCTGGACTCGGGTCCGGTCTACACGGCCGAGAACGACGACGAAGGCTAGGCCTTCATCCCACACCATCTGAAGGGGCGGCCGGAGCGATCCGGCCGCCCTTTTTAGTTGTGTGTTTTGGTTGCGCGCTTCATCCTTTTCGAAGGGGGATTTAGCATGGCGAAATTGACCACCCAGTTCACCTTGGCGCTCTGTTCGCCAACTGGACTCGACACTGATCGGGAAGCGGTCCGTCAGGCTGTTTTTGAGGTAAATCGTTTCCTCTCAGTCGAAGGAAAACAGGTTCAAGTTAAGGGGTGGGATACCGATGTGCGTCCGACGGTCGGGACCGATGCCCAAGACGTTGTGAACAGGGAGATGATCGACACTGCGGACATCGGTCTGGTTATCATCGGTGACACTGTCGGTTCGCCAACGCCAAGATCTCCATCGGGTACCGTTGAGGAAGCACGATCTTTCATTCGACGGCGCAAGGCGGGGGCCGCGATCGATCTGATGCTCTACTTCAAGCTCCTCCCCATTCGGTACGATCGAACCGCCTTGGATCGACTTGCAGCGATCGTTGCTTTTCGCGAGGAAATGCAAAGCGAGGGTGTGTTCTGGCGTGAATACGAAACTGATGCGCAACTTGCCGAGTCTGTGCGAACGTTCCTGCCTGCTGCCATTCGGGGCCTTCAAACTGAAACTTCCTCTAGGCTAAATGATGAGGTGCCGCTCGCCGCTCTAACAGTTTCAGAACGGAAGGAGATCGAGGAAGGCGTCCTCGATCAAGAGATCGCTTTCGCTGACGCGATGGCGATCCTAAGCGACGCTGCCGTAGCGATTGGCGGGCATGCCACTCGAGCAACGGATCGGATGTCGCCGATCGTGGAGGAGATTAGGGCGTCCGGATCCAAACCGCGGGACGCTAAAAAGCTCCGTCGAGTCGTGAACGACCTTGGCTCCGTTTTGGACGCATACGCGGATGCGCTGAGTGCGGAGACAGAGAAGTTTGAGGGATCAGTTGACGCCGCAGTCAACGCTACCATCGCCATGGTGGGATTTGTTGGGAGTGGAGAACTTCCGACTGATGCGGCGGAGCTGGCCGGGCTTGAAATTTCAATAAGTGAAGCACGCGCAGGAATGCTTTCTATGGCCAAAGGGACGCGTGAGAGTGCGGAAGTTGTTCAGGCGCTGCCGAATATGACGAAGGAACTCAATGCGGCGAAACGGCGGGTCACATCGGAATCACAGAGACTCGAAACGACCGTAACTCGCTTCTCTGATCGACTTGCGGAGGTCGGACAGGCTGTTCAAGAACGGCTGGTGGCACTCAATGCAAGCAAGCTATTGCCGGGATTGGGCGGGTAGCCATCGGTGCTTGCAATAGTCTCCTACCGCCCCGCCCACCGCGCCGACTGGCAGGCCCTCAACGAGGCCTGGCTGGCGGCCGGGGGCTTCAGCGTTGAGGCTAGGGATCGCAAGGCGATCGACGATCCCGAGGGCGCGATCCTGGCGATCGGCGGCCATATCTTCATCGCCGAGCGGGACGGGCAGGCGGTCGGCTGCTGCGCCATCCTGCCGATGGCCGACGGCGGCTGGGAGGTGGCCAAGATGACGGTGGCCCCGGCAGCGCGCGGACTGGGTCTGGCGCGACGGCTGCTGGAGGCCCGCGAAGCCACGGCCCGGGCCACCGGCGCACCGCGCCTGTATCTGGAGACCAGCAGCACCCTGGCTCCGGCCCGGGCCCTGTATGACCGGTTCGGCTTCACCCCGCTGCCGCCGACGCCCAGCCCCTATGTCCGCTGCGACGTCTGGATGGAAAAGCGGCTCTGAGCCCTATTCCCGCGACAGGTCCTGTCGCTGGAACCAGGTCAGGGCTCCGGCCAGGGGAACGAGGGTCCACAGTCCCAGACTGATCCAGGCCTTCAGCGCCAGACCGGCGGGCAGGGCGGCGGCGGCGGGGCCACCGGCGATCACCGCCTGGAGGGCGTCCGTGGCTCCGGCCGGGTTCAACAGCATGGCCAGCCAGGCGTCGGGCATGACCCCCATCGGCATCAGGATCTGTGGCGTGAAGAACTGGGCCACGCCGACGACCAGCGGGATGAACAGGGCCGCCAGCAACGAGCGGGTGAACACCGCCGCCAGCAGGCTGATCATGGTGAACTGCACTATCCGTAGCCACGACAGGCCGGTCAGGGCGAAGAACTGGCCGACCTGGTCGCCGCTCAGGGTGAAGGCCAGGGTGCGCTCGAACACGGCGGCCTTGATCAGGCCTTCGATCACACTGCCGACCAGCATGAAGGCCATGGCTGCCAGCGCCAGACCGGTCACAATGCCGAGCTTGGCCAAAATCAGGTTCGACCGGCTGTTGCGGGCGCTGATCAGCCGCCAGGTCTCCCAGCGATAGTCGCCGGCATAGATCGTCGCCGCACCGATCAGCACGAACGACAACACCAGCGGATTGGCCAGACTGCCGGCGGCGGAGACCAGGGCCTCGCCCATGTCCAGGGTTCCGCGGGCGAGCATGTCGGTGAGTTCGGCCGGAACCTTGTCATCCCCGAGAAGTTTGGTCTCGCTGCCCTTCAGCACGAAATTGGTCAGCGCCGCGATGGCCACGCTCAGGATCGGCACGAACAGCGCGCTCCAGAACAGGGCGGTGCGGTTCTTCATCAGGCGGAAGCCCTCGGCGCGAATGGCATCAACCAGCATGGGTCTGCTCCCCCCGGCTGGCTTCGGCGGCCCCGGTCTCGGTCATGAAGATGCTTTCCAGATCGGTACCGATCCAGCGCGCCTCGGTGATGTCGACACCCTGTGCAACCAGGGCGCGGATCACGGCCGGGGCCTCGTCGCGGCCAATCACGGCCATGACCCCGTCACCGTCGCGCGACCCGCGCTCACCCAGCACGGCCAGCGCGGCCTCGATCGGGCTCAGGCTCAGATGCAGACGCTCGCCACCGGCGGCGGTCAGTTCGGACACCGCTCCCTCGAGGATCAGCTTGCCGCGGTTGAGGATGGCGACGCGGTCACACACCTTCTGCACCTCCAGCAGCTGGTGGCTGGCCAGGACGACGGTGACCCCGTCGTTGTCGGCCAGGCTGCGGATCAGGGCCCGCATCTCCTGGATGCCGGGGGGATCCATGCCGCTGGTCGGTTCATCGAGGATGATCAGGTCCGGCCGGCTCATCAGGGCGGCGGCGACGCCCAGCCGCTGCAGCATGCCGACGGAAAAGCCCCGCACCCGGCGATCCGCGGCCTCGGTCAGGCCGACCCGGTCCAACCAGGCCGCAATCTCGGCCGTTTTGCCCACGCCGTGCGACAGGGCCAGCCATTCCAGCACCTGCCGGGCGCTCATATAGGGCGGATAGCGGGGGGTCTCGATCATCGATCCCATGCGGCGCATGGCACCGATATCGCCGATAGCCCCGCCCATCACGCTCGCCGACCCGTCACTGGGACGGACCAGGCCCAGCAGGATGCGGAACAGGGTCGATTTCCCGGCCCCGTTGGGCCCCAGAATGCCATAGACGCCGCCGCGCGGGATCGACAGCGTCAGGTCATCCAGCGCGCGGACCGTACCATAGGTCTTGGTCAGGGCGTGGGTTTCAATCACAGCGTTCATGCCTCGACCGTGACCTGAGTTCGCGGTTCCGGCAAGCTGTCACTCATTAAGATTCGGCAATGCCGCCGACACCCCCGCCGCCATTGAATGGCCTGAAATCCGTAGCCGAATGGATCACCCTCTCCGCAAAGACCGGGACATGATGAAGACCTTCAGCCTCGCCCTCACCGCCGCTCTTCTGCTCGCCGCCTGCGGATCCCCCGACGACTCCAAAGCCCAGGACGGCGTTTTCGCCGAAGCCCCGCGCCAGTTGCCCGGCGACGCCGCATCCATGAAGGCCAGCTTCGCCCCCGTGGTGCGCGAGGCTGCCCCGGCCGTGGTCAACATCTCGGCCCGGGGCGTCCAGACGGTGCGCGATCCCTTCTTCGAGATGTTCGGCGGTGGCCCGCAGCAGCGGGTGACCGGGTCGATCGGCTCGGGCGTGATCGTCCGCGACGACGGGGTGGTGGTCACCAACCGTCACGTGATCCAGAACATGCAGCAGATCCGCGTGACCCTGGCCGACCGGCGCGAGTTCGCGGCCAGCGTGGTGCTGGCGGACGAACGCTCCGACATCGCCGTGCTGCAGCTGGAGGGGGTCAGCGACCGCCTGCCGGTGCTGCGCATCGATGACCGTGAGGAACAGCAGATCGGCGATCTCGTGCTGGCCATCGGCAATCCGTTCGGCGTCGGCCAGACCGTGACCAACGGCATCATTTCGGCCCTGAACCGCACCGACACCGGCATTTCCGACAGCGGCTCCTTCATCCAGACCGACGCGGCCATCAATCCCGGCAATTCCGGCGGGGCCCTGGTCGACATGGACGGCGACCTGATCGGCATCAACACCGCCATCTTCTCGCGCACCGGCTCGTCCACGGGGGTCGGCTTTGCCGTGCCCGCCGCCATGGTGCGTCAGGTGGTCGACAGCGCCGTCGGCGGGGCCAGTGCCGTGATCCGTCCGTGGCTGGGGGTGAAGGGTGATCCCGTCACCGCCGAGGTCGCCCGCAGTCTCGGCCTCGACCGCCCGCAGGGGGTGGTCATCACCACCGTCTATCCCGAAGGGCCCGGGGCCCGGGCCGGTCTGCGCGCGGGTGACATCATCAGCGCCGTCGACGGGACGGAGATCAACGACCAGGGCGGGCTGAATTTCCGTGTCGGCACCCATGAGCCGGACGCCACCGTGGCTGTTTCGGTGCTGCGCGACGGCCGGGCCCGCACGCTCAACGCCCGGGTCCAGAAGCTGCCGGGCAATGCCGATGTCAGCGCGGCGACGGCGATCCAGGCCGGGGCCCTGGGCGGCTCCAGGGTCGTGACCTTGAACCCGGCGCTGGCCGACAGTCTGGGCGGCGACCCGTTCACCACCGGCGTTTTGCTGACGCAGGTGGATCGCGGCAGTCTGGCGGCGCGCACTGGTTTCGTTCGCGGCGATGTGGTGGTCTCGATCAACGGACGCGCCGTGACCTCGGCCACACAGCTGGCCAATCTGCCGCGCGGCACCGAGGTGACCATCGAACGTCAGGGCCGCCGGGTCACCGGGACCACCCGCTGACCTCAGCCCTTGATCGGTCCGCCGATCGACCAGCAGTGGCCGAACGGGTCGCGCACCTTGCCATAGCGGTCGCCCCAGAACTGGTCGGCCATCGGCATCACCGGCACGGCGTCGGCCAGCAGGGCGCGGGCCCACCATTCGTCGGCGTCGTCGACCTGCAGATGCAGGGTGACGCCCCTGGGCTCGATGTTCTGCTCGCCGCTGTATTCGGGGAATTCGTCGTTGATCATGACGCTGGAGCCGTTGATCAGCAGGTGGGCGTGCATCAACCGCTCGCCGTCCTCGGCCATATGGCGATGCAACTCTTTCGCCCCGAAGGCGCGGCTGTAGAAGGCGATGGCCGCCTCGCCGCCGCGACCCGGAATGGTCAGGTGCGGCGTGACGCCCGAGCTCGGGCCCTGGGTCGCGGGATCGTCGGACATGTCGGCTCCTCTGGCTGTGTCGATACTAACGCGTGAAAAGGGTCGTGCGAACGCCTATCTGTGTCCGGGCATGACTGATCTGTTCGAAGCCTCCGGCATCCATCCCCCCGACGCGCCCCTGGCCGACCGGCTGCGCCCTGCCACCCTCGATGAGGTGGTCGGTCAGGATCACCTGCTGGGCGAGGGCGGGCCGATCCGGCGCATGGTCGAGGCGGGGCGTCTGGGCTCGATGATCCTGTGGGGCCCGCCGGGCACCGGCAAGACCACCATCGCCCGGCTGCTGGCCACCGCCGCCGGCTATCAGTTCCAGCAGATCAGCGCCGTCTTCTCGGGCGTGGCCGATCTGAAGAAGGCCTTTGAGGCGGCCCGCATGCGCCGCGCCGCCGGCCAGTCGACCCTGCTGTTCGTCGACGAGATTCACCGCTTCAACCGGGCCCAGCAGGACGGCTTCCTGCCCTTCGTCGAGGAGGGGGTTATCACCCTGGTCGGGGCCACGACCGAGAACCCCAGCTTCGAGCTGAACGGGGCCCTGCTGTCGCGCAGCCAGGTCTATGTGCTGAAGCGGCTGGATGATGCGGCGCTCGATCAACTATTGATTCGAGCGGAGGAACAGGAGGGCAGGACCCTGCCGCTGACGTCCGAGGCGCGTCACGCCCTGACGGCCCTGGCCGACGGCGACGGCCGCTATCTGCTGACCATGAGTGAGGTCCTGTTCGACCTCGCCGAGTCGAGCCCCGAGCCGCTCGATGTCCAGGCCCTGGCCGGCATCCTGCAGAAGCGCGCACCCGCTTACGACAAGAGCCGCGAGGAGCACTACAATCTGATCTCGGCCCTGCACAAATCGGTGCGCGGCTCGGACCCGGACGCGGCCCTCTACTGGCTCGCCCGCATGCTGAACGGCGGCGAGGATCCGCTGTATCTGGCCCGCCGGATCGTGCGTATGGCGGTCGAGGATATCGGCGAGGCCGACCCCCTGTCGCTGCTGGTCGCCAATGCCGCCAAGGACACCTACGACTTCCTCGGCAGTCCCGAGGGCGAGCTGGCCCTGGCTCAGGCCGTGGTCCATCTGGCCACCGCGCCCAAGTCGGTCGGGGTGTACGAAGCCTTCAAGGCGGCCAAGAAGGCGGCGGCCGAGACCGGCTCGCTGACGCCGCCGGCCCACATCCGCAACGCCCCGACCCAGCTGATGAAGTCGCTCGGCTACGGCAAGGGCTATGCCTACGACCCCGACACGCCCGAGGGTTTCTCCGGGGCCAATTTCTTCCCCGACGAGATGGACCGCCGCACCTTCTACAAGCCCAAGGGCGAAGGCCACGAAGAGAAGGTCAAGGTCCGGCTGGAACGCTGGGCCGCGCTGCGGGCGGCCAAGGCGGGGCGGGGGGCGTGAGAACGCCCCGGCACCGTGCCATCGCCCTCGCCGGGTTTGGCGTCGCCGTTCTTCTTCTGGCGGCGGGGGTCGGGCTCGTCGGCCTGGCTGCGATCACGCCGTGGCATACGGATTCGGATGCCTATTTCGCCGGACTGGCCGCGATCCAAAGGGGTCTCTCGGAAGTCGAGGGCGCGAGCTACCAAGTGGCCAGTGCGGCTTTTCACGCCTTGCAGGACCAGTACCGCACCCTGAAATGGGTCTATGCCGACTTCGGCTATTCCGCCCTGGCATGGGGCGTTCTGTTTCTGGGTGGGGCCGCCGCCCGGTGGAGTCACAAGGGCCCCATGTCCAGTCGCAGCGGGATTTTGGTGAGTATGGTGACCCTCGCCGGGCTGGGTCTGCTGTTCACCGGCCTGTTGGCATCCAGCCTCCAACTCTACCATCGTGAGCAGCTTCCACCCTGGGCTGATACCCTTGGCATTCCCCTGTTCGGGGCGGTGGCGACAATAGTCGTCCTCGGGCCGGTCATCGCCGTCCTGACGCTTTCGCCGGTCCTGTTCACGCGTCGTCGCCCCGCGCCCCTGTTTTCCGTGCGTGGGCGCGGATGGCTGACCTCGATCATCGTCAGCCTGATCTATCTGCTACCGCTGGCCGGCGCTGTGGTCCTTCTGCTGTCGGTAGCGGAGACCGGCGGATGGGCCGCCTCCATCGCCGGAGTCCTTCTGGGCTGGGCCCTGCTTAATGCCCGGGCGACCTGGCTGGGGCATCGTCCCGCTGCGATGGCCAAGACGCCGGCGGAGTCGGGAGAGTGAACCTCAATCAGATCACCGTCGACGTCGCCGACATCCCCCGGGCGCGGGCCTTCTATCAGCGGCTGGGGCTGGAGCTGATCGTCTCCAGCGACCACTACGCCCGCTTTCTCTGCCCCGGCGGCACCACCCTGTCGATCCATCGGGCCGACCCGCCGCGCCCGGGCGGTACCGGCCTGTATTTCGAATGCGACGATCTGGACGCGCGCGTGGCGCGGCTCAAGGCGGACGGCATCGTGTTCGACAGCGACCCGGTCGACCAGCGCTGGCTGTGGCGCGAGGCGTGGCTGCGCGATCCGGACGGAAACCGCCTGTGCCTGTATTTCGCCGGTGACAACCGGGTCGACCCGCCGTGGCGGGTGGCCGGCTCCAATGGTACAGCTTGAGCCTGCAAGAGCTCCGGAACGGATCAATCGGACTGTTCAGGGGTTCAGGTACGAACAGGAACCTTTGCCATGACCCGTCCCCCGCTGACCCTGCTCCTTGGCGCGCTGCTCGCCGCCTGCACCCCGGCGGCTGCGCCGGAAGCGCCGCCTGAAGCCGCCACAGCATCCACCACGGTCGCCGCGCCCGCCATCCCCGAGGCGGACGCATGGGTTGAGAAGACCAGCCCCGACCCGGTGGCGGATACGGTGGCCCGCCTGACCGCGGCCATCGAGTCGAGCGGAGCCTCGGTCGTCGCGGTCGTCGATCACCGTGCCAATGCCGCCAAGGCGGGTCTCGACCTGCCCGAGACCACTGTGGTGATGTTCGGCAACCCAGCCGTGGGCACGCCCCTGATGCTGGCCAACCGGCGCGCCGCGCTGGATCTGCCGCTGGAGATTCTGGTGTGGCGGGACGGAGAGACCACCCGGATCGGCTATCTGCCGGCACCCGCCCTGGCCGAGCGTCACGGGATCGCGCCCAGCCATCCGTCGATCGCCGCCATGACGGCCGCGCTCAACAAGTTGACCGACGCCGCCGCCGGTACCGCATCACCCACCTGATCCCGCAACAAGACACGGTGGGAAAGCGGAGCCCCGGCCACTCATGGACATCGCCTTCCTCAAGACCCTGACCATCTGGCTGGCGGCCGGTATCGAGCTGGCGGCTGCGATGGTCATCGCCGTCGCCATGGTGGAGGCGGTGGTCCGCATCGTTGGGGCCTTCCGGGCCGAGCTGCGACCCGGCGGAGAGACTCATGCTGCGCTCGACAGGAAGCAGGAGATTCGCCTGCGCCTGGGGCGCTGGCTGGCCATCGCGCTGGAATTTCTGCTGGCGGCCGACATTCTCAAGACTGCCGTGGCCCCGTCCTGGACCGAGATCGGCCAGCTGGCGGCGATCGCCACCCTGCGGACCGCCCTGAACTATTTCCTGCAGCGTGAGATCGACCAGTCCCGTGTCGGGTCCGACCGGAAGCCGGGCCGGGACGAAGCGTTGCCGTAACGGTGTTACGGGCGTAACTTCCCAAGGTTAACTTTGGGACGGGTAGAATGATTGAAGCGAAAAAGGTCCCGTGGCACCTCTGGGTGGTCGGGGTCGTCAGCCTGCTGTGGAACAGCTACGGCGGCTATGACTTCGTGATGAGCCTGACCCAGGGTGAGGCCTATATGCGCGCCGCCGGCATGAACGACGCGATGATTGCCTATTACAACGCCATGCCGACCTGGATGTACGTGCCGTGGGTATTGGGCGTCTGGGGCGCGGTGGCGGGTTCGATCCTGCTTCTGCTGCGGAGCCGCTTCGCCGTCCACGCCTTCGGCCTGTCGCTGCTCGGGGCGGTCGTCAGTCTTCTGTACGGCCAGTTCATCGACAAGGCCCCGCCACCGCCGCCGGAAATGGCGATCATGGCCTCCATGCCGTACATCATCGTGCTGATCGCCGCCTTCCTGGCCTGGTATGCCTGGACCATGGGCAAGAAGGGCGTGCTGCGTTGACCGCCGCCCGAACCCCCTGGCACCTGTGGGTCGTCGGCGTTGTGGCCGTGCTGTGGAACGCCTTCGGCTGTTTCGACTACACCATGACCCAGCTTCAGGGGGACACCTACCTGACCGGTATGGGAATGACCGAGGCCCAGATCGCCTATTTCCACACCACGCCGGCCTGGGCGCACGGGGTCTGGGCCATCGGCGTCTGGGGCGGTCTTGTAGGCGGGATCCTGCTGCTGCTGCGCCGCAAATGGGCGCTGCCGGTCTTCGTCATATCGTTCCTCGGCTGGGTGGCGGGGATCGTCTATGCCTTTGGCCTGTCGAACGGGCTGGAGCTCATGGGACCCATGTGGCCGATGCAGATCGTCATCGGCGCCGCCTGCGTCTTCTTCATCTGGTACGCGTGGATGATGTCGAAGCGGGGCATTCTGCGCTGACGGGCTGACGGACGGTCGGTTCCCGCGTAAGCACGCGCGGTGACCGACCGCATCCCCGTTTCCCTGTCCGACGAAGACATCGCCGCCGTCCGTTCGTGGGTGATCCACGAGGACGCGTCCGTCATCGCCTTCAACAAGCCCTCGGGTCTGTCCAGCCAGGGCGGGCGCATCAAGGCGCATACGCTGGACGATCTGCTGTGGGCCTTCGCCCGCTCGAACGGCAAGCGGCCCGACCTGATCCACCGGCTGGACCGCGACACCTCGGGCGTCATCCTCGCCGCCAAAACCAAGCCCGCCGCCGGCTTCCTCGGCAAGGCGCTGCAGGCGAAGAAACTCAGCAAGACCTATCTGGCCCTGGTCGCCGCCGCGCCCGAGCCGCGCGAGGGGCTGATCGACGCTGCCCTGCTGCGTCAGGAAATCGGCCGCGAAAGCTATATGCGCGTCGTCGCCCCCGACACGCCGGGTGCCCAGCTGTCGCAGAGTCGCTACCGCACCCTGGCCGCGACGGAGGAGGGGGCGTTGATCGAACTGTCGCCCCTGACCGGGCGGATGCACCAGTTGCGCGTGCACATGGCCCATATCGGTCGCCCGTTGGCCGGGGACCAGCGCTATGGCGGGGCCCTGACCCTGGCCGGCCGCGCTGCCCCGCGGCTGATGCTGCACGCCGCCACCCTGACCTTCCCCCATCCCGACGGCGGCCGTGTCACGGTCGAGGCCCCGCTGCCGGCGGATTTTGTGGCGCTGAAGGCGGCGGCGGGGTTGTAGCCACCCCTCCACCGCTTCGCGGTCCCCCTCCCCATCGCTTCGCGACAGGGAGGAGACAAAGCCGCACCGTCTCCTCCCCATTCCATGGGGAGGGGGACCGCGAAGCGGTGGAGGGGGCGAGGGGCCGAGGGGCGGAACCCAAGCCATCGTCCAACGCTTCCCAAGGGAACCCGGAGAACACCCGATGAAGCGCCTGACCCTGTTGACCCTCGCCGCCTCGGCCCTGGCCCTGACCGCCTGCGCCAGCCTGGCCCCCTATGGCCCGCAGATGGGACCGAACGGGCAGGGCTATGCCGAGCAGCGCATTGAATCCAACCGGTTCCGCGTCACCTATCGCGGCGTCGGCGCGCCCGGCCCGGTCGCCGACATGGCCCTGCTGCGCGCCGCCGACCTGACCGTCCAGAACGGCTTCGACTGGTTTGAGGTCACCCAGCGCTGGACCGACGGCCGCCGCGACAGCGCCGGCGGCCTGCGCCCCAGCGTCTCGATCGGGGCCGGCAGCAGCCGCTACGGCCGCTATTCCACATCCGGTGTCGGCGTCGGTGTCGGCCTCGACCTCAGCGGCCCCCAGCCGACCTCGACCGCCCTTGAAGTGGTGATGGGCTCCGGCCTCCGGCCCGACCGGCCCGGGGCCTATGACGCCCGCGACGTTCAGATGAGCCTGCGCGGGCGGTTCTAGGCCTCCCGCCAACCGTCATCCCCGGGTCGGTCTCGAGGGCTCCGTTCTCTGGCTTGCCAGTGGCCGAAGCCGGGTCGACAGCGATATCCACGGATTGACGCCGATATAATGCCGGTATCAGCGACGCTTTAATCCGCGCCGGCGTACGAACCAGAATGCAGCGAATGCGACGGGTATGAGGAGGATCGCTTGCCAGTCGCTGGTCGAAAAAGCACGCATCAAAATCATGGCCCAGAGCGCAATGAGTGCGAGAAATCCAATCCAGAATATCGCAAGGACCGTTTGTTTTCTGGTCATCCGATTTGTCATGGAAAATGGGCGATGCTTGCCGCACGGCCCACACTCGCAAACCTTCCTTAACCGCAGGTTGCGGCCCCTTCGCGCCAAGGGCAGCTCATCACTGTCCCCCCGCCCCCTCGCGCCCTTGTCATCCCGGACGCCGCCAAGCGGCGATCCGGGACGGAGGGCACCCAAGAAACCAGACCTCCCGGAAATCGCGGCGCGATTGTCCGGGAGACGGGTTCCGCCACGCGGGATCCTGACCTGTCTCCCGGATAGCGGCTGGCGCCGCTTCCGGGAGGATGATGTGGCTGTGCTCAAACGTCCCGGATCGCTGCTGGCGCAGCGTCCGGGATGACAAGGCGTCCGGATAACCGACCGCTGGTGCCGCAGTCCTACCGCCCCCCCCGCGTCAGGGCCCGGTATTCGACCAGACGTTCCTTGTCGCGCCGCACCTGGTCGGCGACGGCGTTGTCGACGTCCAGCGAGGCGTAACGGACCCAGTTCTCGATGCCCAGCTTGTCCTGGATGGCCGAGGTCGGGGTCTGCCACCGGAAATAGGACAGGAAGCTCACCGCCACGCCCAGCACCACGGCCAGCAGCTCGAGGCCGCGGAACACCGTCTCGTGTCCCGGCGGCGGGGCCTGGACCAGAAACACGCCCAGCCAGATCAGCAACAGGATCGGCGTCAGGAACCGGTTGAACCAGCGCATCCAGTAGCGTTCGCGGCGAACGCGCCACAGCTCCATCTGGACGTATTTTTCCAGGTACTCCATGCGCGCGCCCAGCCACATGGTCAGCCGGGTCAGATACAGGGCGCGCTGGCCCCAGGCCTTGCCGTCCTGCTGGTACTGGGTTTCCGCCTGGTCGGCCATGGCGCGGCCGCTGGTGAACAGGTTCTGCAGTTCGCGGGTGCGCTGCACGATGCTGCGCGACAGCTGGTAGGAGTCATTTTCCAGCTTGAACCGGTACTGGACGAACAGGATCGCCTGCGCGCCCCAATAGATACCGAAGGCGGCGACCATGGCGACGGCGGCCAGGATCGGGCCAGTCGTATCGGATCCGGTCCACTGGCTGAACCAGGTCGGGCCGATCAGGGCCAGCACGGCGAAGGTGACCATGGCCAGCACCTGGCTCAGCCGCTTGACGATCACATGGATGCGCAGGGCGTCGAAGATGCCGCGGCCATACTGGTAGATGTCACTGCGCAGATCGGCGTCATTGGGAAACCGCTCCTCGATCTGGCGCGCATACAGCACGTGAAAACGGTCCGGCTTGCTGTCGGTCTCCCAGAACGGAAAGATATCCAGCGGCTGGTTGAAATATTCGTCGATGTGGGCCGACACCAGGTCCAGGGCGACCGGGTCGTGCGAGAAATATTCGCTGTCCTGGATCGGCTGCAGGATACCGTCGGGCGAACGCGGCACACTCGCCCTCGGCTGCGGCGTGGCCGAGGGCGCAACCCGGTCAGCCAGATCCGCGGCTCCCGGTGGCGGGGCCATGTGCGGCGGGGCCTCCTGAACGGGGGGCGTCTCCGGATGGTGATCGTGATCGGACATGGTTGTCGCAACACTCCTGGAACTCGGCCTTCATCCTAGGGCAGGCCGGTCCACCGACCGACGATCTTCCCTCAGGACGCGAACGCCAGCTTCAGCTATCGCCGTTAACCGTACCGCTGGGCAAGTGAAGTTTCGGTCAGGCGGTGGTGCCCGAAAGGCCGTGCCACCTTCGCAAGGCCGCGTTGCGCGCTATAAGCGCCGGATGACACGCTTTCTCATTGTCGCCGCGGGGGGCGCGCTCGGAGCCATGGCGCGCTACGGCGTCGGCATCGCCACCCAGCGGCTGGTGGGACCGGGGTCGAGCTGGCCGTGGGCAACCCTGACGGTCAATGTCGTCGGCGGCCTGGTCATGGGCTTGCTGGTCGGCTGGCTGGCCCTGCGCGCCGGGGCCGGGCAGGAGAGCGTGCGCCTGTTCGCGGCTGTCGGCTTATTGGGCGGGTTCACCACCTTCTCGGCCTTTTCGCTGGAGGCGGTGCTGATGATCGAGCGCCGTCAATTCGCCATGGCCGGGGGCTATGTCGCCCTCTCGGTGGTCCTGTCGATCACCGCCCTGTTTATCGGCCTGATGGTCGCCCGCCGCGCCTTCGGAGCCGCTCTTTGACCTCCCCTGAAACCAATGACCCCATCCAGGACGCTGAACCCGCCGCCAAACGCGAGGTCCAGACCATCTACGTCGCCGAGGCCGAGGACGGCATCCGTCTGGACCGCTGGTTCCGCCGGCGCTGGCCCCACCTGTCCAACATCCAGGTGCAGAAGATGGCCCGCAGCGGTCAGATCCGCGTCGACGGCGGCCGCATCAAGCCCGAGGGTCGGCTGACCGCCGGGGCCGCCGTGCGTGTCCCGCCGATCCCCGACGACACCTCGCGTCAGGCCGGCGACGTCCATACCCTGACCCAGCGCGACATCGATTTCGCCAAATCCCTCGTCATCTACGAGGACGACATGGTCATCGCCATCAACAAGCCGCACGGTCTGGCCGTGCAGGGCGGGACCAAGACCAGCCGCCACGTCGACCGGCTGCTGTCGGCCTGGGGCGAGGGCATGGACCGGCCGCGTCTGGTGCACCGTCTGGACCGCGACACCTCCGGCGTCCTGCTGTTAGGCAAGGGGCCCGAGGCGGCCAAGCGTCTGGCCGGGGCCTTCGCCCGGCGTCAGGCGAAAAAGACCTACTGGGCCATCGTCATCGGCAATCCCAAGCCGTCGGCCGGCCAGATCGACATGCCGCTGAAGAAGACCGGCATCAACGATTTCGAGATGATGCGCCCCGCCGACCGCAAGGACCCGCGCGCTGAGTCGGCCGAGACCGCCTTCGCCACCATTTCCCGCGCTGCCCAACGCGCCAGCTGGATGGCGCTGCGCCCCTTCACCGGCCGCACCCATCAGCTGCGCGCCCACATGGCCGGCATCGGTCATCCGATCCTGGGCGACCGCAAATACGGGGACGACAAGTCGCGCGAACTGAGCGGCATCCTCAAGCTGCAGCTGCATGCCCGCCGCATCGAACTGGACCATCCGTCCGGCGGCATCCTCGACATCACCGCCCCGCTGAGTCCCGAGGTCAAGGCCGGCTTCGCCCATTTCGGTTTCGACGAACATGAGGGCGATGACGATCCGTTCGAGGGAGTGCGTCGGCAGAGATGAGCATCGAGCTGAACCGGACCGCGAACCAGCTGATCGGCCAGGGCCGGGCCGCCGAGGCCCTGCGCCTGACCGAACCGGCTGTGGCCGGGGATACGGTGGCGACCACTGCGCTCAATGCCCACGCCGCCGTGCTCAAGGCGCTGGACCGTCACGCGGAGGCGGCGGAGTTCAATCGCCGCGCCGTAAAACAGGACCCGAAGGACCGGATCGGCTGGCACAATCTGGCGGCTACCCTGTGTGATCTGTCCGACTATGCCGGGGCCCGCAAGGCCGCCGAGCGCGCCTTCCGTCTGGGGCTGGACGCGCCCGAGACCTTCCTGGTGTTCGGTCGGGCCCTGCAGGGGCTGGCCATGTTCGACGGGGCCGAGCGCGCCTTCCGCGATGCGCTGAAGCGTCGTCCCGACTATGTCGACGGCCATCGCGACCTGGCCCAGCTGATCTGGATGCGCACCGCCGATCCGGACCTGGCCATGGCCGGGCTGGAGGCCGCCGTGACCGCCCATCCGTCCCCGGCGCTGGCGGCCCTGCAGGCCATGGTGCTGGAGCGGGTCGGACGCCCGCGGGACGGCTATGATGTCCTGCGGCAGGCCCTCGGGCGCTGGCCAAGCGACGCCCGGCTGCAGGTCGCCGCCGCCGAGGCCGCCGCCGATCTGGGCGAGACGGAGGAGGCCGTGCGTCTGGCCGAGGCTGCCTGGGCCCAGGCCCCCGGCCATCCGGCCCTGCTGGAAGTGGCCTGTACCGCCTGGCTGGCCGCCGGCCGTCCGCGCGCCGCCTTCGAGGCCCTTGGGGCGCGGCTGGACATCGCCCCGTACGACCAGATCTTTCTGGCCTTCCGCGCCACCGCGGCCCGGATGCTGGGCCATCCCGACTATGAGCGGCTGTATGACTATGAGACCTTCGTGCGCCCGGCGGTGGTCGAGGCACCCAAGGGCTGGGCCAGTCGCGAGGCCTGGCTGACCGACCTGTCGGCGGCCCTGCACCGACTGCACAAGCTCAAGAGCCATCCGCTGGAGAATTCCCTGCGCCACGGCAGCCAGACGGCCCAGAGCCTGCGCCAGTCTGACGATCCGGCGATCAAGGGCTTCTTTCAGGCCATCGACGCCCCGATCCGCGCCTATATGGACGCGATCGGCACCGGCTCCGACCCGCTGCGGGCGCGCAATACCGGGGCCTATGACATCCGCGGGGCCTGGTCGGTCCGGCTCAAGCCCGGCGGCTGGCACGTCGACCACATCCATCCGCAGGGCTGGCTGTCGTCAGCCTTCTATGTCGAGACCCCGACCGCCGCCCTCGACACGCCACAGCGCGAGGGCTGGATCCGCTTCGGCCAGCCCCGCCACCGCACCACCCCGGCGCTGGAGGCCGGTCGCCACGTCCGTCCCGAGCCGGGGACGCTGGTGCTGTTCCCGTCCTATATGTGGCACGGCACCGTGCCCTTCACCTCCGACGAGTCACGCATGACCATCGCCTTCGATGTGGTGCCCGCATGAGCCGGCCGCTGGCCGTGTTCGACATCGACGGCACCCTGGTCGACAGCCGCGCCTCGATCTTCCGAGCCGCGACCGAGGCGGCCCGTGATCTGGGCCTGCCCGAGCCCGAATACGACCGCGTGCGCCAGATCGTCGGCCTGTCACTGCCCAGGGCCCTGCATGTGCTGGAACCGGCCCTGACCGACGCCGAACTGGCTGATTTCGTCGCCGCCTTCCAGCGCAGCTTTCAGCGCATGCATGCCGAACAGGTGGTCGAGCCGGTCTATGCCGGGGCCATGGACACCCTGCGCCGGCTCAAGCGCGACGGCTGGCGTCTGGCCCTGGCCACCGGCCAGAACCGGCGCGGCGTGACCCGCAACCTGGCCCGTGAGGGCTGGGCCGAGCTGTTCGTGTCCAGCCACTGCGCCGGGGACGGCCCGGGTAAGCCCGATCCGGCCATGCTGTTCGCCGCCATGGCCGCCAGTGGGGCCGATGCCGCCTCGACCACGATGATCGGCGACACCAGCCACGACATCAGCATGGCGCTGGGGGCCGGGGCCCATCCGCTGGGCGTGGCCTGGGGCTTTCACACCCGCGACGAGCAACTGGCCGCCGGGGCGCATCACGTCGCCGACGATTTCACCGATCTGGAAGCCGCTCTGGACCGGTTCGCCCGCGCCAGCACCGCCGCCTGATTCGCCTCAGACCAGCAGCCACAGCCCGGCCAGCAACGCCGCCCCGCCGATGCCGATACCGATGGCGATGATCCGCAGATTCATCTGCGGCAGGGGATTGATAGAATGGGTGTTCAGCCGCTCGGCCATGGCACAGGCCCGGCGCTCGGCCATGATCACCAGAAAGATGCCCAACCCGATGAAGACCGTGGCGATGGCCTTGGCCGCCCAGGTCGGCTCCATCGCCTTGAACAGGGCGTTGAAGGCCAGGCCGATGCCGATCGCCGCCATCGCCGTCCGCGCCCAGCCGGCAAAGGTCCGCTCATTGGCCAGGGCCGTGCGATCCTCGGCCAGATCGGTCCGGTCCTCGGCCAGTTCGGTGCGGTCGGGTCTGTCGGCGTTCATGGCAGGATAATCGGCTCGCAGCCCCGATCGTTCCGCCACCCCGGGGCTGCGAACCCCGCCGGACCGGTCTATAGAGCGCCGCATGAGCCATATTCCGCCCCTCGATCCCAATGTCGCTGCCCGCAAGGGCTTCCGTGAGTCCGAGGAACGGCTCAAGCGGTTCTGGACGGCCGTCGACGTCGCGGCCGAGGGTGACGGCTGGGCGGTGCGGCTGGACGGGCGCGTGCCCAAGACCCCCGCCCATGCCCGCCTGATCCTGCCGACCGAAGCCGCCGCCCACCTGGTCGCCGCCGAATGGGCCGGGCAGGGCGAGTTTCTCGATCCCGGTACCATGCCCGCCACCCGCCTCGCCTCGACTGCCATCGACCGGGTCAGTCAGGTGCGCGAGGCCGTGGCCGACGAGATCGCCGCCTTCGCCGGCTCCGACTGCCTCTGCTACCTGGCCGAGGCCCCGGCCTCGCTGGTCGCCGAACAGGCCCTGGCGTGGGAGCCGTGGCGTGACTGGGCCGCCCGCACCCACGGCATCCGCCTGCAGGTCGCCGAAGGCATCATCCACCGCACCCAGGACCCCGAGGCCATCACCCGCACCCGCGCCTTGGCCCTGGCGCTCGACGATTTCGCCCTGACCGGCCTGGCCACGGCCACGCCCTTGCTGGGTTCGGCCGTGCTGGCCCTGGCCCTGCAGCAGGGCGCGCTGGGCGGCGAGGCGGCGTTCGAACTGTCGCGCATCGACGAGGCCTTCCAGGAACGCCAGTGGGGCATCGATGCCGAGGCCGCCGAACGCACCGCCGCCCGCCGCGCCGAGGCCGTGCTGCTGGAGCAGTGGTTTCGCGCCCTGGGGTGAGGCCCACCGCCGATGGTGCTAGCCTCCTGGTCTGAGCCGAGGAGCGCCGCCATGATCCTGTCCCGCTTCAGCCGCCGCGCCCTGCTGGCGACCGGCCTGTCGGCCATGGCCCTGCCAGCCTTTGCCCAGTCCGCGCTCGGCGAGCCGACCCGCTACGCCGCCGGCCGGCTGCGGGCCCGGATCGATCCCGCCCACATCCCGCCCGAGCCCGCACGCCTGACCCGGCCGCTGGGGCTGGATGCGCGCGACGCCTTTCTGTTCATTCCCGCCGACCTCGACCTGTCACAGCCGGTGCCGCTGGTGCTGGCCCTGCACGGGGCCGGGCAGGCGGCCGCCGACCTGCTGGGCCAGATCGATCGTGAGGCCGCCCGCGCCGGGGTCGTGGTCGTGTCCGTCAGTTCGCGCGCCTCGACCTGGGACCTCGAGGGTGGGCCGATCGGGGCCGATGCCGCCTTCATCGACCGGGCCCTGCAGGCCGTGTTCGACCGGGTCCGCATCGACCCGGCGCGCATCGCCGTGCTCGGCATGTCGGACGGCGGCTCGTATGCGCTGTCGACCGGCATGGTCAACGGCGACCTGTTCTCCGACGTCATCGCCTTCGCCCCGATGCAGTTCGTGGCCCCGTCGTCGCTGGGCCGACCGCGCTTCTATCTGTCGTCCGGCCGCCGCGACAGGATCAGCGCCTACGGCAATCAGCGCGCCATGGCCCGCCAGCTTGAGGGCTTTGGCTACACCGTCCACATCCACCCGCACCAGCAGGGCCATGTCATCGACCGCGACGGTCTGCGCGAGAGCCTGACCCGATTTGTCGCCGGTGGTGTCGCCCCCTGACGGTCGGCGATTGGCCGGACGTTCTTGCCAGCCCGGCCCGGGCCTCCTAATCCGGGGGCTCGATCAAGGGACCGACCATGCAAGACATCCTCGACCAGCTCGAAGCCCGCCGCGCCGGCGCCAAACTCGGTGGTGGCGAAAAGCGCATCGCCGCCCAGCACGCCAAGGGCAAGCTGACGGCGCGCGAGCGCATCGAGGTGCTGCTGGACGAGGGCAGTTTCGAAGAGACCGACATGTTCGTCGAGCACCGCTCGCACGACTTCGGCATGCAGGACCAGCGCATCCCCGGTGACGGCGTGGTCACCGGCCGCGGCACCATCGGCGGCCGTCTGGTCTATGTCTTCTCCAAGGATTTCACCGTCTTCGGCGGCTCGCTGTCAGGGGCGCACGCGTCCAAGATCGTCAAGCTGCAGACCATGGCCCTGACCAATGGCGCGCCGATCATCGGCCTGTTCGACGCCGGCGGCGCGCGTATCCAGGAAGGCGTGGAATCCCTCGCCGGCTATGCCGACATCTTCCTGCAGAACACCCTGGCCAGCGGCGTCATCCCCCAGATCAGCGTGATCATGGGCCCCTGCGCCGGCGGCGACGTCTATTCCCCGGCCATCACCGACTTCATCTTCATGGTGAAGGACACCTCCTACATGTACGTCACCGGCCCCGACGTGGTCCGCACCGTCACCAATGAGGTCGTCACCCATGAGGATCTGGGCGGGGCCCGCGTCCATTCGCAGAAGTCCGGCGTCGCCGACGGGGCCTTCGAGAACGATCTGGAGGCCCTCAGCGAGGTCCGCCGCCTGATCGGCTTCCTGCCCCTGTCGAACCGTGAAAAACCGCCGGTGCGCGACTCCTATGACGACCCCGACCGCGACGAGGCCAGTCTCGACACCCTGACCCCGGCCAATCCGAACCAGCCCTATGACATGCACGAGCTGATCCTCAAGGTCGTGGATGAGGCCGAGTTCTTCGAGATCGGCCCGGACTTCGCCAAGAACATCATCACCGGCTTCGGCCGCCTCGACGGCCAGACCGTCGGCATCGTCGCCAACCAGCCCCAGGTCCTGGCCGGGGTTCTCGACATCGACTCCAGCCGCAAGGCCGCCCGCTTCGTGCGCTTCTGCGACGCCTTCGACATCGCCTTGGTCACCTTCGTCGATGTGCCCGGCTTCATGCCCGGCACCCGCCAGGAATACGGCGGCCTGATCAAACACGGGGCCAAGCTGCTGTTCGCCTATGCCGAGGCCACCGTGCCCAAGCTGACCGTCATCACCCGCAAGGCCTATGGCGGCGCCTATGACGTGATGAGCTCCAAACACCTGCGCGGCGACGTCAACTACGCCTGGCCCAGCGCCGAGATCGCGGTGATGGGGGCCAAGGGCGCGGTCGAGATCATCTTCCGCAAGGAGGCCGGCGACCCCGAGGCCCTCGCGGCCCGCGAAGCCGAATACAAGGAGCGGTTCGCCAACCCGTTCGTGGCGGCGTCCCGTGGCTATATCGACGACGTGATCATGCCGCACGGGACGCGGAGAAGGCTGATCCGGGCGCTACGGACGCTGAAGAACAAGGTTCTGGACAACCCTTGGAAGAAGCATGACAACATCCCGCTATGAGGTTCCAATCATAGTCGATTGGATTTCCGTAGATTGCACGGCTCGCACAGAAGCTGGATGTTTCTTATCGAGTTGCTGCCGCCTCGCGAGAACGGGACGATGTGGTCGAAACAAAGTAACTGTCGACTTTGACACTCCACGCACATCCCTCCGTCACGTTGCCAGACCTCGCGTTGGACAGCCCGAGGGATTGCCTCCCTCCGGGGTTTGAGTGGCGATGCTGCTGGCATCGCGGCAACATCGACCGGCGTTGGAAGAGGATCATCGCCGCGTTCGGTTGAAGGGTGACTATCGAGCTTTTGGGCCTTGACCAGTGGAAGCGGCGCGCTTGCTGACAGGGCACGAGCGTAAGATATGATGTCGGAAACCTCAGCTTCCGAGCGAATAATCAGCTTCAGTGCTGGTTGGCCTTTTTCTAGACCTCGGGAGGCATAGGTTCCGCTGTGCCGGCCAGCCTCGGCTGCATATTCCAGCGCCATCTCTGGGACTGCTTCGCCGTCCGCAGGATAAGGAAGCCAAACGAACGCAGCGTCCTCCCGATTAGGCTGGTCCTTCTGGAGAACGATTTCGATTGTTTCGCCGATTGGCCACGAGATCACTTTGATGGGATCCCGTCTAGGTACCCCAAACTCTGCGGCGAACCGTGCCGCTATTTTTTCACGCAACATTCCAAGTCCGATTCTATCCAATAAGCGGACATGATACCGGCTGTCTGCATCTGACCAACCTCCTCTTCCTCTGCTCCCGCAACCGCCTCCGCTCCCCCACGGCCGAACAGGTGTTCGCGGCATACCCCGGCGTCGACACCGCGTCCGCCGGCCTGGCCCCCGATGCGGAGGAACACTGCTCCGCCGAACGGGTCGAATAGGCCGACCTGATCTTCGTCATGGAGCGCGCCCACCGCGCCCGGCTGCAACGTCGCTTCAAACCCCAGCTGAAACGCGCCCGCGTCATCTGCCTCGACATCCCCGACGACTACGCCTTCATGCAGCCCGAACTGGTGGCGTTGCTGAAAAAGAAGGTGGGGCCGTTTCTGCGGTCCACGGGCGGCAACTTAGGGCCCACCTTGTCATCCCGGCCGAAGCGAAGCGGAGAGCCGGGACGGGACGGGACCCCACATCACCCCTCCCGGAAACCGCGCAGCGGTTGTCCGGGAGACAGGTGGGATCGACCCCGGTAGGCGGAACACGCCCCGGCAGGTTGCGACGGCCGCCCGTCTCCCGGCTCAGCCCTGCGGGCTGTCCGGGAGGATTTCATAGGTTTCCCGTCCCGTCCCGTCCCGGATGGCGCCTGCGGCGCTTCCGGGATGACAAGGTGCGATGCCTGGGGCACCGGCGGGGGACAAGAATGCAGTGTTCCTGCACCGCCGGCGGTTGAGCAAGACCCCCCTTGTCATCCCGGCCGAAGCGAAGCGGAGAGCCGGGACGGGACGGGACCCCACATCACCCCTCCCGGAAACCGCGCAGCGGTTGTCCGGGAGACAGGTGGGATCGACCCCGGTGATGGGAACGCGCCCCGGCAGGGTGCGGCGTCCACCTGTCTCCCGGCTCAGCCCTGACGGGCTGTCCGGGAGGATTTCATAGGTTTCCCGTCCCGTCCCGGATAGCGCCTGCGGCGCTTCCGGGATGACAAGGGGAGGGGGCAGAGGGGCTTCCGGGATGACAACGCACACACAATCTTGACGATAGCAAAGCCACACGCATAAGCTGTCCGCCATGCCCGCAACCGGCCACAGCTACTGGGTCTATATCGTCGCCAGCGGTCCGTGCGGCTGGCTCTATGTCGGTATGACCAACGACCTGATCCGGCGCATCGACGAACACCGGCACGGCCAGATCGACGGTTACAGCCGCGAGCGCGGCACCGACCGGCTGGTCTGGTACGAGCGTCACCGCTACGTCGATCAGGCCATCCTGCGGGAAAAGCGTATCAAACGCTGGCAGCGTGCGTGGAAATTCGCCCTGATCGAGGCGGCGAACCCGCACTGGACCGATCTCTATCCGGGTCTGGTCGCGTCCCGGCTCTCCGCTTCGCTACGGCCGGGATGACAAGAGGGCCTTCACCGACCGTCTGAAAATCAAACCGCCTCCACCGCCCGCTTCAGGCTCTCACCGATCTCTTCGGCCTTGGCCTTCAGGCCGGGGTTGTCGATGGCGGTCATCGAGGCGACGGGGTCGATGGCGGCGACCTCGCAGCCACCGGTCGGGATCACCTGGACGATGACATTGCACGGCAGCATCAGCCCGACCTTGTCCTCGAACCCCAGCGCCTCGTGCGCGGCCTTGGGGTTGCACGCCCCGAGGATGATGTAGGGGCGGAAATCGACGTCGATCTTCTTTTTGAACGTGGCGGCAATATCGACCTCGGTGATGATGCCGAAGCCCTCGGCCTGCAGCGTCTCGCGCGTCCGGGCCACGGCTTCGTCGAACGGCAGGGTGGTGGTCTTGGCGTGATAATAGGTCATGGGAGGTCTCCTTCACCGGCATCAACGGTCGGCGAGCAGGGCGGTTGCCCCTGCAAGCCCCTCTCCCGTGGGGAGAGGGGTTGGGGAGAGGGG
>TARA_R110001606_G_scaffold1217_3_pt1 | contig 47897 bp, 35 predicted proteins | sample TARA_R110001606 | Tara Oceans TARA_R110001606 (sample SAMEA4398315) | marine metagenome | biome: Polar Biome; feature: [SRF] surface water layer (ENVO:00010504); material: water (ENVO:00002006), including particulate matter (ENVO:01000060) such as... | depth 5 m
CGCGTCGACCAGCGCTTCACAGCCGCTGTGGACGAGCGTGGTGCTATCCATTTCGGTGACGATGGCAGGCCCCGGGATGCGATTGCCGGCCTTCAGCAGAGCACGATCGTAAATCGCCGCATCCTGCATCTTGCCGTCCATATAAAGCTGGTGATCGCGGGTTTTGGCGCTCGATGGATCCGCATCGCCTTTGTCGATCGTTGGCGGTGCGACATCGGCGGACTTGCCGAGCGCAACGGCGCGGACGTTAACGATCTCGTGTGGCGTCTCGTCGAGATTGAAGGTGAATAATCGCTCATGCTCGGTATCGAAGCGGGCGATCAGGCTTTTGATCGAGAGGCCTTCCGGTTCCACCGACAGCGGAATTTCAAAGGCCTGGCCGGCATAGCGGATGTCGATCTCGTAGAGCAGCTCGATATCGCCGGGCGCGACATCCTCGGCTTCCAGCTCCTGCTTTACCTGCGCGCCGAGATTGTCGAGATAGGTGGTGAGCTCTTCATCTGTCGTGTTCTGGACCATCTTGTTGAAGCTGCGCTGCGTTTCTACCCGCTGCCGCGTCGTCGCGTCGCCATAGGCGCAGAGCACGCCGGGCGACGGCGGTATGATCACCGGCCAGCTGTTCATCAGCTTGCCCATTGCATTGGCGTGCAGCGGTCCCGCGCCACCAAAGCCCATCAGGGCAAAGTCACGCGGGTCATAGCCTTGCTGGACAGAAACCAGCCGTAGCGCGCCAAACATATTTTCGTTCACAATGTCGATGATGCCAGCAGCTGCGTCCATAAGATCAATGCCAAGCGCATCGGCAATCGTTTGGACGGCTTTCGTCGCGCCTTCCCGGTCGAGCTTGAAACTGCCGCCGAGCAGGGATTCGGGCAGATAGCCGAGCACGACATTGGCATCAGTCACAGTCGGCTGTTCGCCGCCCTTGCCATAAGCCACCGGCCCCGGCTGGGCTCCCGCGCTTTCCGGGCCAACGCGCAGGGCCTTGGTCAGTTCGGGAACAAAGGCGATTGACCCGCCCCCGGCGCCGACGGTTTTGACGTCGATCGACGACGCGCGGACATTCAGGTCACCGACCGAAGTTTCCCGCTGCAGCCGCGCCGCCCCATTTTCGATCAGCGCCACATCGGTCGACGTGCCGCCCATGTCGAGCGTAAGAATATTTTTCACATCGGCACTTTTTGCTACCCAGACCGCTCCGGCGACCCCGCCAGCAGGTCCCGACATCAGCAGGTTGACCGGAGCCTCTGCGCTTTTCTCGGCGGACATCAATCCGCCGTCGGAGCGCAGCAGGTTGAGTTTCGCCTTCGTGCCCCAATCCTTCAATTCCTTTTCCAGATTGCCGACATAGCGCGCCACGGCCGGGCGTACCGCGCTGTTGGCGACCGTAGTGAGCGCACGCTCATATTCCTGCATCTCGGGCAAAATGTCCGACGAAATGGAAATAGGAATATCGGGGAAAACTTCGGCGCAGATGGCCGCGACGGCCTTTTCGTGGCCGCCATCAACATAGCTGTTCATCAGGCAGATGGTGAGCGCTTCGATTTCCTCGCTGGCCTTCAACCGTTCCAGCCGGGCGCGCATTTCCGTTTTATCCAGTTCGCGGACGGTCTGGCCCTTGGCATCCATCCGCTCCGGCGCTTCGATCGTCCGCTCGAGAGCAGCCATCGGTTCCGGCTTGGGCCAGATGATCCAGGCGGCGAGGCCACCTGGCACCAGGCTGCGGGCAATCTGCATGACATGACGATAGCCCTCGGTGACGACCAGTCCGACTTTGGCGATTTTCTTTTCGAGCACTGCATTGGTCGCCACCGTCGTGCCGTGCAGGAACAGGTCGATCTCACCGGGTGCAATATTCTGACGCTCGCACAATCCGCGCGCACCATTGATAACGGCTTGGGATGGATCGCCGGGCGTAGAGGGCACTTTATCCCGAAACGTTTTCCCTGTTGCTTCGTCAATCAGCAGAAGATCTGTAAATGTCCCGCCGACGTCGACGCCCAATCGATATCCCATATTTAAATCTCTTTCCTGTTAACCTGTCTCTTATGCCTCGGCCCGCGCAACCAGCGATGGCAACCGTCGGCCGATTATCGTTTCAAACCACCGGTTCGTGCCTATGGCTTTGTGGAGATCGAGATCATGCTCGACGCCGGAGCGGTCGAGCAGGTTGATCAAATCTTCTGTAGCAATATTGCCGGTCGCATTGGGTGCGAATGGACAGCCGCCGAGGCCGCCGAGGCTGGAATCCAATGTTTCGACACCCGCTTCGATAGCCGCCCATGCGTTGGCGATACCGGTATTGCGGGTGTCGTGAAAATGGGCACGCATCTTTATATGTGCGGGCAATATTTCCTTGAGCCGTCCGAACAGGTCGGTGACCTGGGCCGGCACCCCGACGCCGATCGTGTCGGCCAGCGCGATTTCGAGCGGGTCTTCTGCCGCCATTTCTTCGGCAATATTCAAGACCGTTTCCGGATCGACCGCGCCTTCGAACGGACAGCCAAAGGCGGCAGATATAGTGACTTGGGCCTTGAGCCCTTCGGCCTTGGCAAAGCGGATCATCTCGCGATTTTCCTTGATACCTTGTTTTATCGTCTGCCCTTGATTCTTCTGGCCAAAAGTATCGCTCGCGACGACTACGCAGCCGGCTTCGTCGATACCGCGTTTATTGCCTTCCCTCGTAGCGAGGCCTCGCAAGACGCCGCGCTTGTTCAGGCACAGTCCGACATAGGAAACATCATCGCGGTCGGGCAGGCCAGCGATCACCGCCTCCGCATCAGCCATTTGCGGCACCCGCCCCGGATGGACAAAGCTTGCCACTTCCATGCGCTTCACTCCGGCATCAAGCATGCGCTTTATAAGCCCCAGCTTGTCCGCCGTCGAAATGATCTCGGCCTCGTTCTGCAGCCCGTCCCTTGGGCCGACTTCCAATATGGCAACCGCTGTGCGACTGTTTATGCTCATATAAATTGTATACAATCCTGATGGCCTTTTGTATAGGAGAAAGAATGATGTGGGAGTATTTTTCATGACGCAAGGGGCGTTGACAGGTTTGCGGTTGATCGAAATGGGTCAGCTGATTGCGGGACCGTTCTGCGGTCAACTGATGGGCGACCACGGTGCCGAAGTAATCAAGATAGAGCCACCCAAGGTTGGCGATGCAATGCGCAGCTGGGGTCAGGGCATTCCGCTCTGGTTCTCCGTTGTCGGTCGCAATAAAAAGTCTATAACCCTCAATTTGCGCGAGAAAGAGGGGCAGGCGATTGTCAAGAAGCTGGCCAAGAAATCAGACTTTCTGCTGGAAAATTTTCGCGCTGGGACCATGGAAAAATGGGGTCTCGATTACGAAACGCTCAGCGCGATCAACAAGGGGCTGATCATGATTCGCGTGTCCGGCTATGGCCAGACCGGACCCTATTCGCACCGTGCCGGCTATGGCGGCATCGGTGAAGCCATGGGCGGCATGCGCTATATCATGGGCGAGCCCGACCGTCCGCCCAGCCGCGCCGGACTTTCGATCGGCGATTCGCTGGCTGCAACCTATGCCTGTCTCGGCGCGCTGATGGCGCTGCAGCATCGCCACAAAACCGGCGAGGGCCAGGTGGTCGACTCGGCGATCTACGAGGCGGTGCTCGCCAATATGGAATCAACCGTGGCGGAATATACGGTCGCTGGACATATTCGCGAACGAACCGGTTCGATCCTGCCCAAGATCGCGCCCTCCAATGTTTATCCAACCAGCGACGGCAGCATATTGATCGGCGGCAATCAGGATAGCGTCTGGAAACGGATGTCGGCAATGATGGGGCGTCCCGAACTTGGCGAGGATCCACGCTATGCGACCCATATCGCCCGCGGCGAACACCAGGCCGAACTGGACGACCTCATCATGGAATGGACCAGGACCATATCCAGCAAGGACTTGCTGGATATGTGCGAGGAACATGGCGTGCCCGCCGGCAATGTCTACCGCGCACCGGAAATGCTCGAGGATCCCCATTTCAAGGCGCGGGAAGCGCTGGTCAAAGTGGATCACCCGCAGCATGAAAATTTCGTGATGCAGAACGTCGCACCCAAGCTGTCCAAAACCCCGGGCCATATTGATAGCGTCGGGCCGGAACTCGGCGCTCACAACGAGGCCGTATATGGCGAGTTGCTGGGCATGGACAGTGCGACAATGGCCGATCTGGAAGAGCGCGGTATTATCTGAGGGTCAGTCGTCGGCGGTCCTTCTGGTCGCACCGCTGAAGCTATGGAATGCACGGCGGATATGGCTGGTCATGACTGCACGCGCCCATTTTTGATCCTTCGCGGCGAAGGCAGCGATCAGCTCGTCGTGATCGGTGCCCGATTGTATCAGGTCATCTTGCGAATATTGATTGGCAGTGCGTCGAACCACCGGCTGTTCGACCAGCGCCGGCAGCAATTTGCTCAACCTTGGTGACTGCGCGCATGCAAGGATCAGGTCGTGAAACTGCCGGTTTGCATCAAGGAATGTAGTGATGTCGGGTTCCGCCCGGTTAACCGCCTCGGTCAGCACAGCATTGATATCACGCAACCGGCTAAGGTTGTCTGCGTCCATCCGCAGCGCGGCCCTTTCGGTAGCGTGGGATTCCAGCATCGCCCGCAACGCGAACATTTCGTCGATTTCATCATCCGACCAGTCCGCGACCGATAACCGCTTGGAAGCGCTGCGCACCAGCAGCATCTCATTTTCCAGTCGCTGAACCGCGTCTCGCACCGGTGTCCGCGACACGCCGGAAATCTCGGAGAGACGTTCCTCGGTCAATTGCATACCCGGATGAGCCTCTCCGTTCAGAATGAAGCTACGTATTTTTTCATATGCAGTGTCGGAGGCGCGGCTCATGAACTGGCTATTGGCGTATTAACTGGCGTTGGGCAAGTCCTGACCAGAACTGGTAGTTTCCACTTGACGGAGTACAATTGTATACAATAGAACGTCCAAAGGGAGTATCGCATCATGCCCACGCCTGAAATGCTATGAAACGGATCAAAGTCATCGTCCCCATCCCGATGGACGAGGCGGGCGTGGCAGCTCGCGCCGAGCAATTGCCCGCTGATTTTGTCCGGGAAGGTTTTCAACCCGAATTTGCTGCCGTTCCCTGGGGCGCGGCGCTGGGTGACAGCTATCATGACACATTGTTGATGGACTGGACCGTGTTCCAGGCCGGGATCAAGGCCGAAGAAGAAGGCTATGCGGGTGTATTGATCGACACGGTCAGCGACAGCGGCATGCGCGCGCTCCGTTCCCGGCTAGACATCCCTGTTGTCGGCCCCGGTGAAGCCGCCTTCGCTGCCGCTATGATGCTCGGCAAGAAATTCTCTGTGCTGACGATGTGGCCGGAATGGTTCCCGCTCTACGAAAAGACGATCACCGAATATGGCTGGTGGGAACGGGTGGCATCGCTGCGCTCGATCGACACCCGGCCCGATGTCACCGAATTGCTGGCTGGCAAGGAAGAGGTGATTTTCGACAAGCTCAAGGCCGAAGCGATGCTGGCGATAGAAGAAGACGGTGCAGATGTCATCGTGCTCGGCTCCACGACCATGCACCAGTCGGCCAAATATCTGGCTGACAATCTGCCGATCCCGGTGCTCAATCCGGGGCAAGTTGCCTATAAATTTCTTGAAACCCTGATCGAGCTGGGACTGACGCACAGCAAGAAGGCTTTTCCGGCTCCCGAAGTTCCCAAGGATGAAGATATCAGAAAAGGATGGTATTGATGGCTGACTGGACCCCCGGAATGGCAGGCCAGGCGCCGCTGCCCTACCCCTTCTATATCGACATCGTGACCAAGCGCTATTTCGACGGGGTCGACAACAAGAATATGACCCAGGTGCTCAACTGCTTTGCACCCGATGCGATCCTGCACGAAGCCACGTCCGACACGACCCACAATGGTCGCGATGCAATCAGGGCCATGTTCGAAAAGCTGTTCGCCGACTTCGAGCAGATCTGGCACGGCAATTTTGTCCACACCGCCGACCCGGCATCCAACGCTATCTGTTCGCAGTTCACCGTGCTGATCACCCCCAATGGCGGCGAGCAGCTGCGCTATGAAAATTGCAATCGTTTCTATTGCAGGGACCGCCTGTTCCAGGACGTCACCGTCTATATGAGCGGCGACAATCTTCTCAAGGAAGGAGACGCCTGATGCAATATGAACCCGGCCTCGCGCGTCACGAATTGATCGAACTGGCAACCAAGACCTATTTTGGGAATGTCGATGCCAAGAACATGGAGGCGGCGCTCGACTGTTTCCACGACGGCGCGCTGTTCTGCGTCCAGACCGACTTCACCCGCCACAGCGGCAAGGAAGAGATCCGCCGGATGTTCGAGGATTTCTTCGGAGCCTATGAAACCATTGTCCACCGCGATTTCACCTGCACCGTCGACGAAGCCAACGGCCGGATATCTGCGTCCTTCACGGCCGAGCTCACCGATGCGGAAGGGGGCATCACACTGTTAAACAATACCAATTTTTGGAGAGTCCGGGACGGCAAATTTCAGGAAGTCTATGTCTATATGAGCGGGGCCAACGTCCTCGTTTAAATTTGTTTGACGGGTCAAAAGGCCCGCAAATCATTCCATCAGGGAAGGAAGAAAAATGCGTCGTGTTAAAACAGGTCTTTCAATGTCAGTCGCTATCACAGCTTTGATCAGCTTCAATCCAGCGGCGGCCCAAGTCGGGGGCGAGCAGGACAACGCAGAAGAGAGTCAGGATTCAGGTCAAATCGTGGTTACTGCCCGCCGTCAGAGCGAACTGTTACGGGACGTGCCGGCATCGGTTTCCGTTCTGACGGTAGAGGCGCTCGAAAATAGCGGCGCAACCACTGCCGAGGATTTCACCCAGCTGACCGCAGGTGTTACAATTGTTGCCGGTAATACTGAAGCAGGCGATAATCAGGTCAATATCCGCGGTCTAAACGGTGCAAGAGACGGTGAAAATAATGTTGCGCTGGTCATTGATGGCGTACTGAAAACCAATGTTGCAGTGCTGAACCAGGATCATGGTGAGCTCGAGCAGGTTGAAATTTTGAAAGGGCCGCAGGGGGCTATATACGGGCGCAATGCTGCAGCGGGCGCGATTGTCATCACCACGAAAGGGCCGACAGATTATCTTTCCGGTTCTGCCCGTGTGGGATATGCCACCGACAAGACGATAACCGCCCGCGCGCTGTTAAGTGGGCCAATTTCCGACCATGCTGGCTTTGTCGTCAGCGGCGATTTTGCACGCAGCGACGGTTTCCTGCGCAACTCGTTCCTGCCAACTACGCAAAATACCACTCTATATCCCGGGAACACCACCGATCCCGCATCAGTCAACAATTATAGCGGCTGGAATATCAATGGCAGGCTCGTGCTTGAACCTTCCGACGTTACGAAAATTGATACGAAGGTCCGCTATGGCGAACGCAAGGGCGGTGCCATTTCCTTCAACGCCATTTTCCAGATACCATTTCTTGCTGACCTCCTCGGACCGGATTTCAACATTGATGCCAATGACCACCGGTTCGTTTTTGCTCCCAATATTGATCCGCTCAACCAGCAGGAAACACTGGATGCTTCGATCAAGCTGGAAACCGAATTGGGATTTGCCGACCTGAGCGCCTATGTGGCCTATAATAACAACAAGAATTTTTTCTACGCTGACGGCACGAGCGGCAGTTTTGCATTTTTCAACGGCGAATCCACCTGTCAAACGACATCCGCGGCGCTGGCAGGCTTTCCGGTGGAATCACCTTTCGGGATCGGAGGTGGCGCCAATCTGCCACCTTATTCGCCGACCAGTTGTGATGGCACACAATATCAGCAGACGGATCAGGAAGACATAAGCGCTGAAATCCGTCTGGCCGGCGGCGACAGCTTTCTGAACTGGCAAGCGGGTGTATATTATCTGCATCTGGATCGCCGGGTTTGCCGCAACCTCGGACTAGACACAGGGCAGGGCGTAATTGCGCAATGCTTTACGACGGACCCAAGCAATCCAACCGAAGCACTGATCGATGATGATTTCAAAACCGATGTTTATGCGTTGTTCGGTTCGGTCAATTATGAGATACAGTCTGGTCTTACCGCCGGTCTGGCCTTGCGATATGACATAGAGAAGCGGGACAGCAGCAATAATGTTCCGACGGATGTCCGCACTCGATGGGTTGGCAACGTTTTGACAGGATTTCCGAACGGCACGGCTACGACACCAGCGAATTACTATCTTAACCCAGGTCTGGACCCAGCCAATAATCCGAGCGGCGTGCTGGCGGACCGATCGCAAACCTTCAAACAGCTGCAGCCCAAATTGTCGATCAGCTATCGGGCAACCGATTATCTCAACCTGTTTGCCAACTGGGGTATTGGCTTCAAGTCCGGTGGCTTTAACAACGGTGGCTCTGCGGCGGTTATTGACAATTTCTTCAATCAGCAATTTAACGCCGGGATCACCATTTTTGATGAATTCGATAAAGAGACATCAAGCGCCTTTGAGGTCGGTCTCAAGGGGTCTACCCCGGGCAATGTCGTGAATTATGAGATCGCCGGCTATTATACCGATGTTACCGACATGCAGTTTTTCGGATTTTTCGTTGGGCCATTCGGACTGCTTCGCGTCGTATCGAACATCGACAAGGTCGAGCTTTATGGCGTCGAAGCCAGTCTGGCCGTCAAGCCGAACAGCTGGCTGACGTTGATCGCCTCGGGCAATATCACCGAGAGCGAGATCAAGCGCAACAGTGCGCGGCCAAATACGGTTGGCAACAAGTCGCCCTATACCGCTGATTATACTCTCAATCTGGGAGCTGAAGCTCTTGTACCCGTCAGCGACGATACGGACATTTTGCTAAAAGCCGACTATCGCCTGACGGGTCCGACCTGGTTCCATACGGTACAGGACAATGATGTCCCGAACCAGTTTGGCCTTATCGGAAATTTCACCAACAGTCAGCGTGATGCATTCGGAATTCTGAACCTCAGGGTAGGAATCAACGCAGAACGCTGGTCCCTGGCGGCCTTTGCGCAGAATGTTACGAACAAGAAATTTCTTCAGGAGGTCATACCGGCTCCTGAATTCGGGGGCTCTTTCGTGGCACCAGGTTCTGATCGGGTCATTGGTGTGGAAGCGGGTTTCAAATTCTAGTTTCGCCGACAAATTTATCGGGTTCATAAAGGGGCAATATATGCGACTGGCTGGAAAAAGCGCGCTCATCACCGGCAGTAGCTCGGGTATTGGTCGCGCCGTCGCCACCGCGTTCGCCGAGGCGGGTTGTGACAGGCTGATTATCAATTGTCCGGAAAATGACAGATCGGCAGCAGAATCGACTGCTGCCGATCTGAAGAAACTCGGTTCCGATACGGTTGTCTTGATTGCGGATATTTCCTCGGCCGAGGAATGTCAGCGATTGGCGGATGAAGCGATCGATTTTGCCGGAGATCTGGACATATTGGTCAATAATGCGGGGATTGCGCACAATCATCTGGTCGAGGACCTGCCGGTCGATGTCTGGGACAAGGTGATGGCGGTCCACGCGCGAGCGACCTTTCTGATGACCAAGGCGGTACTCCCGCACATGTACAAGCGCAATTCCGGGCGAATCATCAACACGGTTTCGCAACTCGCCTATAAGGGCGCGCCAGGCCTGGGCGCCTATACTGCGGCCAAGGGGGCTGTGCTTTCCTTTACCCGATCGCTTGCTCTGGAAATTGGCGACCGGAATGTCCGGATCAACTGTGTCGCGCCCGGGGCAACGGTCACACCCATTCTCGATGCGGTCGACCCCGAGGTGGTTGCGGCGGTGCTGGCCGGAATTCCGGCCGGCCGTCTGGCAGAGGTTACGGACATCGCGCCATCCTATGTTTTTCTGGCTTCGAGCGATGGCGATCATTTCCAGGGTCAATGTATCAGCCCCAATGGCGGTGACCAGTTCCTCTGAGCGGGCCGGAAACGGGGCATTATCAAAATTGAGAAAGGTAGCTTATGGAACAGCGACGGGCGGCAATGGTATCAGGTGCCGGAATAGGAATAGGCGCGGCTACGGCCAAAGCGCTCGCGGTTGACGGCTTTCACGTTTTTGTTACGGATATTCTCACAGAAGAGGGCAACGCCTGCGTCGAGGAAATCAAGGCTGCCGGCGGCGAGGCGCAATTTGTCGCACTCGATGTTACCGACAGCGCTGCCTGCGACAAGCTGGTGCAAAGGATCGAATCGGAATTCGGCCATATATCCGCATTGGTGGCCAATGCCGGAATCGCGCCACGAGCGGCCTATCCCATCCTAAGCGATGACAAATGGGACGCTGTGCAGGACGTGAATCTCAAGGGACAGTTCCGTTTGCTGCGTGCCGCTGCTCCCGCCATGGAAGCAGCCGGAGACGGGGCGATTGTGTGTATCGCTTCGATTGCGGGTGTGACCGTTGGATGGGATGATCACTGGCATTATTGCGCGGCAAAAGGCGGGATATCCGGAATGGTTCGCGGTGCTGCGGTGGCACTCGCAAAATCCGGGGTGCGGGTGAACGGCATTGCTCCGGGTTTTGTCCGCACAGCGCAAATTCTTTCCGCTGAAAATTCACTGGGAGCGGAGGGGCTTGCCGTAGCCGAACAGACCGTGCCTCTTAGCGGGCGTTCGGGCGAGCCGGAGGAAATAGCAAATGTTGCGGCGTTTCTGGTTTCCGAGAAAGCGAGCTACATCACGGGCCAGACACTGGTTGTGGATGGTGGTTTGACTGTTTCAATGTAAAGTTGGTCGAGCCTGTTGCGAGCATGGGCTACCGGTCGGCCAGATGTTGGCTCGGCTTTGTCCGGCTAGCGGGCAGCGCAGCGCAAATACGCTATATGTGGGAGGCGCGCGCTGCGCGCTGCGTTTGTTCATCGGCAAATAAACTCCGATAGAGGCCAATCGTCTGCTCGGCGATTTCTTCCCATTGCGGAAAGCGCAAAGCTTATGCGGCCGCTGCCAAAACTTCCCACTTGGCAAAAGCTTCCCTTCTCAGTTTCTTGAACAAAGGCCTGATGATCAGTTCAGGTGGGAAACAATGGCGTTCGATGGAGATTCTCTGCATTCCTCGCAATTATAGCGTTGTCGCTTAATCCGCTAGAAAAGCTAATGGGACAAAGCCCATTAAGATTTAAGGAAAAAGTGGTGCGCGACGCAGTCTCTAGCGAACCGGTCTCAGGCGTTCTTTTCCCATATGCGTGGGAAAGTAGTGGGAAAAACGCCCTGATACGGCCGAACCGCACCGATTGAACTGTCAGAGCCCCAGCAATGGCGCGGCTTCAGGACAGTTATCCCATATCGGATGTTCGTGGGAAGGCTAGACCATGTTTGTGGGAACGAAATGCAATCTCAAACGAAAATTCAGTCCTTTTGTTCCTTTTCAGCCGTTTTTGCATTTTCTCGAGGTCCAGATAAATTCAGGCTGGACAAATCCTGCCCAGAGGAACATATAGGGAATATCGACTTTAGGGCCGACACTTTTCACCACGGAAATTGTAAGTTTTTATCAATTTTTGACGGAGAAAAGTAATGTCCAAATTACACGCAAAATCCAACACCCCTTCCCGTCCCCTCGCGTTCAGCTACGTGCCGATCGATGAGGTAATTGTCTATGCGAACAATCCCAACACGCACACGCATTCCCAGAGAAAGAAGCTCCAGCGGAGCATGAGGAAGTACGGGTGGACCAACCCGCTCCTCGTTGATGATGATGGCAATCTCGTCTGCGGGCATGGCCGTCTTGAAGCAGCGCGCCTGAACGGCGAGACCGTCGTTCCGGTAATCAACCTGGGCGAGATGAGCGAGGCGGACCGCCGCGCCTATATCATCGCCGACAACAGGCTCGCACAGGACGCCCAATGGTCCAAGAAGCTGCTGCGCTCAGAACTCTCCGGCCTGATCGAACTGGGTTACGAGGTGGAACTGACCGGGTTCGACACGTTCGAGATCGACGGCATACTCAGTATCGGAGAGGACGAGCCGGAGGCGGAGGACAATGTCGAGCTGCCGGCCGATGACGCGGTTGCCGTCTCGCAGCTGGATGACCTTTGGAAAGTCGGCAATCAATGGCTGCTTGTTGGCGATGCCCGCTTGCCCGAAACCGTCGAGCGCGTCCTTGCGGGCGAGCGGGCCCAGCTAATTGTCACCGATCCTCCCTATGGATGCGCGATCCAGAACAACGTCTCGGGCAACGGCAAGGTCAAGCATGACAATTTTGTCATGGGCGCAGGCGAAGTGTCGCTGGCCGAGTTCGGCATGACCCTGCTGCGCCCAGCCTTCAAGGCGATGGCCGCGCACTGCGCGCCGGGCGCCATTGCCTTTGTGTTCATGGACTGGCGCGGCGCGCCTTACATGCTCGATGCAGCCCAAGGCGTGTTTCACGAGCTCAAGAACATGATCGTGTGGGCCAAGAATCCCGGAATGGGGGCATTCTACAGGTCAGCCCATGAACTTTGCTATGTCTTCAAGGTGAACCCGGGCACGCATATAAGCAATATTGCGCTCGGCCGGAGAAACCGCAGCAATGTCTGGCGATATCCATCCGCCAATACATTTCGTGCAGGGCGGATGGAGGATCTCGCCGATCATCCGACCGTCAAGCCAAAACAGATGATTGCCGATGCCATTCTTGACTGCTCGCGGCGCGGCAACATCGTGCTCGATCCCTTCGCCGGATCCGGCACGCTTTTGGCCGCCTGCGAGATGACGGGGCGGCGCGGCCGGGCGATCGAGCTGGATCCCGTTTACGCCGACGTGATTCTGCGCCGCACCGCCGAAGCCACCGGCTGCGAGCCGCTGCTGGACGGTATCACGCCGTTCCATGAAGTCGCCAAGGCGCGACTGGGAGAAGCATCATGAGCGACAATGAAAGTGGCGATGATAATGATAAGAAGCCGCCATCCCGGCAGGGACGCCGCAAGGATGGCAAACCCTTCAAGGATGACAATGTCCGCGGAGATGGATCCTACAAGGTCGGCCGCAACCGGCCGCCCAAAAAGAACCAGTTCGCTGTCGGTGACGGGCGGAAGCGCGGAAGCCGGAAAAAGGGCGTGCCCAATGCCGATACCGAGTTCATGCAAGAGTTGCAGCGCAAAACGACCGTCAGCGAGAACGGCAAAAAGCGCAGGATGAGCAAAAGACGCAGTATCGACCTCAGGCTGATCGACAATGCATCGGTCAAGGGACAGAACAAGGCTATCGAGATCGTTGATAAAAAGTGCCAGCGGATTGAGGCAACCCAGCAGCAGAACCGGCGCTATCACACGCTTGGCGATAAACAGATATTGGAAGCCTATCTGAAGGAGCGTGCCCAAGAACTGGGAATTGACCCGGACCTGTTTGGAGATCCGCCCCCGGCTGAACACCTTACTGAAGAGGGGGCTGAAAATGGTGCTGAAGACGGGTCCGAGGACGGGGAGAGCGTCCATGGCTGATGTTGAAACCGATGACGCGATCTCCGCGCTGCTGCGTCTCGACTTCGGCTTTTTCTTGCGCTTTGTGTTCAGGGAACTGGGCGGAGAGGATGAATATCAGCACAACTGGCATATTGATGCGATGATCCGCCAGTTGGAGCGGATCGAGGAGGGAGACAACACCCGTCTGGCGATCACCATTCCGCCGCGGCACCTCAAGTCCCGGACGGTAACGGTTGCTTACACCGCCTGGCGCCTGGGGCACGATCCATCGCTTTCCTTCCTGTGCATCAGCTACGGCCAGGATCTGGCGGAAGATCATGCCAGTGACTGTCTCAAGATCATGCAGAGCAGCTGGTATCGCCGGGCCTTTCCAAGCCTTGTATTGACCCGCCGGACGGTGGCCGACATCCGTACCAGCGCCGGCGGACGGCGCATGGCGACATCGGTTGACGGCGTGACCACCGGGTTTGGCGCGGACATCATCATTATCGACGATCCCATGAAAACCCAGGATGCGATGTCCCAGCCGGCACGCGAGAAGGTCATCCGCTGGTTCGACGACACATTGTCCCAGCGCCTCAACAATCAGGCCACCGGCGCGATCATCGTGGTGATGCAGCGTCTGCATGAAGGTGATCTGGTCGGCATCCTCAAGGAACGGGAGGGCTGGTACGAGCTGTGCTTGCCCGCCATCGCAGAGCGCGACGAGGACATTCCTCTCACCCGGGGGAGGATCTGGCACCGGCGCGCCGGCAGCGCGCTTCACCCTGCCCGCCAGAGCCTCGAGGTGCTGCTGCGGCGCAAGGCGGACAATCCGATCGTGTTCGCCAGTCAGTTCCAGCAGGCGCCCGTGCCTGCGGTTGGCAATATTATTGAGGCCGCATGGCTGCACTCCTATAAAGCAGGCACCATTGATCTTGGCTATGGCCAGATTGTCCAGTCCTGGGATACCGCGTCCAAGGACAATCCGTTCAACGACTGGTCCGTCTGCGTCACCGCTTTGATACAGGGCAAGCAAATCTACATTCTTGACGTGTTTCGCGCGCGCCTGAAATTTCACCTGCTCAAGGCCAAGGCAATCGAGCTTGGCAGGACACATGGCGCAAAGGTCCTGCTGATCGAGGATGCCTCGTCAGGGACTGCCCTGATCCAGTCACTGCGGGCGGAAGACCCGCACGGTGTGCCACCTCCGATCGCGCGCCGTCCCGAGGGCGACAAGATCACCCGGGCCCTGAGTGCGAGTGCGATGATCCAGAGCGGACGATTATTCCTACCCGAGCGCACGCACTGGCTGGGCGATTTTGCCGGCGAACTCCTCGGATTCCCCTCCTCGCGCCATGATGATCAGGTCGATGCGCTCTCGCAGCTGCTTCTGTGGGTGCAGGAAAAGGATACGTTCCGGACCCCGCTCAACGCGGGACCGGAGGAGATGTTCGATGATGAATATGATGAACCGGTGAACTTTAATCCACCAGGGCAGGAAAAGGATCCTTGGGGGGCTTATTGAATTGCGCTGGTATTTTGATCGCAGTGCTCAAATTCTGTTGAGCGCCAACTCGCGGGTCTCATCTTCATTCCTTAAGCCACTAAGACGATACAAAAACACTCACTTATTTTATGCAGCCAGTCTGTCTATTGAATGCTGACGGGGGACACACAGAGGACAGTACATATCTTGGCGCTCAATGACGGGCGAGCTTTTAACAAACCTAATCCCCTACCTACATTCCTGACTATCGCTCTAGTCAATGCAATAATTTCTATACTGCTTATCGTTATAATGATATCTATTATTAATTATAATTTGATATTACAAGCGTATTTAAAATTTGTGTCGGCTTTTGCAGTTGAGCGAAGAACGGTGTCGACCTAAAGAATTAGGCAGCCAATGGCGGATTTAATCTAGGCCGCGCGGAGCCCGTTGTGCTGAAATACATTGGAATTGGACGCGCCGCATTTTTATTGGAAAGCCTAGATATTCAAGTCAGCTATTTCTTGTTCTTGCAATTTTGTCCGTCTGGTGGCGGTTCAGTCCGCGGTTTCCAAGTCGTCGCGCTTGATCTGTTTGTGATCATCTTCCATCAACCCTCGCTTCCAATAGCTGGATATATAGAGGCGGTCTGGTCCGAATTGTCGCTCGACCCGGAGAAATTGACGGAGCAGCTTCATAGCCTCGAACTCGCAGGCGACCCAAGCATAGGCAACTTCACCCCCAGTAGGCAGTTTACGGACGGCATCGGCGAGCAGCGTTGGGTTGGCGCCAAGATCGGCTTCTACCAGCCAGTGAACCACGACTCCTGCCGGTTTAGCAAGTCGCTGCTTGTCCCCAGCATCGCGAACAAGAATGATAGCATCGCCTTTCGCTTCATCCGACAAGGCCTTGAGATTGACGGAAATCGCTGGTAATGCCGTCATGTCACCGACAAGCAGAAACGGGCCGCGCATATCTGGTAAAGGTCTGGCAGCGCCCGGACCACCAACCTTTACCATATCGCCCGTTCTTGCATTTAGCGCCCATTTGGTGGCCGGACCGGACTTTTCAATGGACCCGTGCAAGGCGAAATCCACTTCAATTGCGCGCTCCGACTGACTTCTTATAGTGTACGTTCGAACAGGCGTCTTGCGACCTTCAGCTCCGGGGAGCATCAGCTTTATGTAACCGCCGCTCTGGCTGCGCGGAAAGTCAGCAAGGCCTTCACCGCCGAGTGTCAGGCGGTGAAGGTTCGGAGTGATCCTGACACTCTTCATCACCGTCAAATTTCGTGGTTCCGGCCGAGCCATGATCATTCCTCATCCAGTTTCAGCACATCTTGATCAACGCTCGGAACAATCCAAGCCTGCGGATGTTCAAAAGGCGAAGCGGCGCAATCCGCCATCGACGGAGATTGTTTCCCCGGTAATATATCGCGCGACAGGGCTGGCCAGAAAGGCAACAAGCGCACCGACGTCCGAAGGTTCGCCATAGCTGCCGACCGGTATTGCGGATTCTGGCACCGGCACCGGAGCCCGGTCCATTTGCTCGCTACGGATAAAGCCAAGTGCGATCGTGTTTACAGTCACGCCATCGGCGGCGACCATGTGCGAAAGGCTCTTGCCATAAACGGTTATCGCCGCATTGAACACGGAAGCCGCGTTAATTGTTTGCTGCACTTCAAAACCACCGCCTATTGAAATAATCCGTCCAAAACGGTTGGCGCGCATATGGGGAAGCAACGCTTCGATCAACTGTCGACCACCGATCATCCGCAATTGCGCCGAGACCGCCCAATCGGCTTCGGAACCACCGATTCCCAGCGGTGCGGACGCACCGGCACAATTGACCAAAATGTCGACATCCTCCGCCGCACGGGCCAGCTTTTCGGCGGCGCCCACTTGTGATAAATCGATAGAGACCGAACGGGCATCGCCTATTTCGGCGCATGCTCGCGAAAGCGCGTCTTCACGCCTACCGGCAATAACAAGTCGCACACCTTCTGCCGCGAGTGCCTTGGCAATACCAAGACCGACACCAGCCGAACCGCCCGTAACAAGCGCTACCCTTCTTTCAAGTCCGAGTTTCATCGGTCTTCCACCAGCGTGCGGACCAACTGCCGAGGTTCGTCATTCTCGCGATAACGGCAAGCCCGATGCAGTGTGGAGCGGTCGTCCCAGATAACCAGTTCACCCGGGCTCCACTGGTGGCGATAGCGATATTGTGCCTGCGTGGCATGTTCCCGCAGTGCAACAAGCAGGGCTCGTCCTTCCGGGAGCGACATCCCTTCGATATGGGAACAATGCGAGCCGATGTTCAATACCTTGCGGCCTGATCCCGGATGAGTTTCGACGAGCGGCCTCGGCTGATCCGGCAGGTCGGAGGTAAAGCCGCCTTGGTTGGCCTTGGTCGCACCCAAAAGGTCCATCACGGTCCAGGGGCTGTGAATGCCAACTAGGGGGTCAACTTCCTCGCGGATGTCTTGTGGCAAACCGTCATAGGCGGCAGCCATATCGGCAAACTCTGTATCACCTCCGGAATGCGGCACCTTTATCGCCAAGAGCATGGTGTAACGCGCGCGTACCGGACGAAAGGTACTATCAGTATGCCACAACTGGTTTGCATATTGGAAGGTCCGGCGCAGATCGTTTTTCTCTAGCAATTTCTCACCGTCGACAAGATTGGATATTTCGGAAACACGCTGGTCTGCAAACTTCAACTCTTCCCGAAGCTTCTGATATTTGGGATTGCCTTCGTCGGAATTCTCAATCGGACCGAGGTGCTCGCTAAACGCAATCTGCTCGTCTGGCGACATATTCTGACCCGGCAAGACGACCACGCTATATTGATCAAGTGCGCTTATGATGGTTGCGATTTGAGTCGGATCGAACGGCGGCTTAAGATTGAGGCCGGTCAGACGTGCGGCAAAACTGTTTCCGACTTGCTCTATTTGGGCTGTCATTCTTGCTCTCCATTCAATCTATGTTAGTTTGGGCTACCTTGTCGCATCCGGAGAGGCTCGAGTAAAATAGCTGATCGGAATAGCGGGTATAGGAAGCAGAGCATAGGGCGGCTCGATCATTTGCGAAACCATGGCTCGTTTGACTCATACTATCGCGAGTGAAAGGCCGGAGCGAATATTTTCGTTCCGGCCTTTCGCCGATTTTGGTACAGGATGCGTATCAAAAGCTCTTTTTGATATTGAAGAACCATTCTCTCGGGGCGGCGGGAGCACCGACCATGGTTTGCGAGCTGTTCCGATTGTCAAAATAGGTGTTGTAGTAGAGCTTGTCAGTCAGGTTCGACACCGACAATGCCATTTCCAGATCCTTGTCTGCGTTGCGCCACGACAGGCGCGCATTCATGATCGTGTTGCCAGCGACATAATTATAGGGGTCGTTGCCAGCTGCGGCGAAAAACCCTGACTGATATGCCATGTCGACCCGGGGTGTAAGCGAGCCCGCGTCGCCCAGCCCTATCTCATATTGCGCCCCGATGCTCAGCTTTTTCTCGATCACAAAGGGGCCTTTTGATGCCAGATTGATCCCTGACGCTAGCGCCTCGGAAGTCAGTGATTTATATTTGAAATCAACGAGGCTTCCCGATGCGTCGATGATGAAGCCGTCGACGGGTTCAATCGTCGCTTCGAGTTCGCCGCCCCGAAGTGTTGCGCGACCTGCATTAATCGGCGCGGCGCATGGAGGCGTGAGCGGGTCGAGCGTTGGGCAGCTAAGCACAGTTATCTGGATGTCACTATAATCATTCGTGAAGATAGCACCATTCAGCCTTAGCCGGCGGTCGAAAAATGTTGATTTAAAGCCTAGTTCCCATGCCTTTGTCTCTTCGATATTAAACGGCTTCACCTGTGCTGCAGAGAATGGCCGAGGGTTTACACCACCACCCTTGAAGCCGGTAGCAAACTGGCCATACGCCATAAAGTCCGGAGAGAAACGATATTGCAGTCCAAGCCGAAAATCGGTGTGATCGCCAGTGTAGACCTGTGGAACCAGAGTTGCGAACCCTGCGATCAGCGGAATGGTTGAAATCGGGTCTCCATTTGAGGCGCGCCGGTCGAAGATATAGTTCTTTTTTTCAGACGTATAGCGAACGGCGCCGATGACATTTAGATCGGGCACAATCTCCCAATCAACATGGGCAAATACCGCCTTCGACGATTGCGGAACTTTTTCGTTGTTCACCGTATCGAATGCACCAAGGTTGAGGCGGCCACCAAGCGTCGTGGTCTGCTTATTGTATATACCACCGACAGTAAAATTGGCCACGTCAGCAATCGTGCCGGACAAACGCAATTCCTGACTAAACTGCCAGTGCGAATAAATATTGCTCGTCAGGCTGGTTTTCACCGGCGACATGTCCTGGTCAAATGCGTAGTCGCTGTTATAGGCGCGATAGGCCGTGATCGATTTTAGCGCCAAAGTATCGCTCAGTTCGGCGTCAATCGTGCCGGAGAAGCCGTAAATATCCAGATCGTTCGTTCTTTGCAGGCAATAGGGATAATAAGCAGTAGCCCCCGTTCCTGGATTTGCTGGTCTGCCAACGCTATCGCAGTACGTCGAATAATTGGCATAGGGGCTGTTCGTGAACGTATCACCCGGGACGATTCCCGCAAAGGGCGAGTAACTTAGATAGGGAGACGATCCCGGACGGCCTACACCGGGAATTACCGGCGTAACCAGAGGGATAACAAAGTCTACCCCGCCAATGGTTGGCCCGACGCCGCCGCCGCGTGAGGTGAACGCGGCGAGCATAGTGTTGGCAACTGGTTCCGAGCGGTCGCGTGTATAGTCAGCGGCCAAATTGATTTCGATCCCATCAGACGCAACCCAGCGCAATGCCGCGCGTACACCGCCCAAATTGATGCCACCCTGCTTGCCAATCACACAATCCTGCCCGGAGACCATAGCCGCGGGAACACCGCTGCCGGGATGGGTGCAACCGTAATCATAGGACGTTACATAGCCTTTTTTAGACTTGTAGACGCCAGAAACCCGTCCAAAAAGACTGTCTTCCGCAATAGTGAAACTTGCCCCACCACGCGCTTCGATGCGATCATAGGCACCATAACCAACCGACAGAAAGCCATTGGTTTCGGGACCCGGCTTCTGGGAGAAAATCTTGACCGCGCCACCGATTGAGTTGCGACCCGATAGCGTTCCTTGTGGACCGCGAAGGACTTCGACCCGGTCAATGTCGAGCAGGTCTACCTGCGAACCCACGAGGGTCGCATAATAGACGTCATCTACGTAAAGACCGACACCGGGTTCAACGGCAGCATTGGTGTCACTTTGCCCCACGCCGCGAATGAAAGCGGTTATCGCTGGACCAGCAGTATACGGCTTCAACGACAGATTGGGGACCGACTGTGCAATATCCGTAACCGTAACCTGTCCGCGCGCATCAAGCATATCCGCATTGACGGCGGTCATAGAAATCGGTGTATCCTGCAGGTTTTGGTTGCGAAACTGGGCCGTCACAACGATCACATCATCTTCGTCTGCTGCGTCAACCTGGGCTGCATCAGCCTCGCTCGCCATTGCCGGCGTCGCAATGGCCATTGCCAGCGCCGTTAGCGATCCACCGATCAATGTGGCGAACCGCAGATTCATCTTGTAGTTTATTTTTGTCATTTTTGTCCTCCCCAGACATATTTATTATTACACACTTATGTTGCGCGTATTGCGCTTGCTTACGTCACGAATTTAAGTAACCGAAGCCAAACAATCGAACAAAAACCCATCTGATATAGGGATATGCCCTGTCGCGATGCTGACATCCGTTAGCGAGCTGCTAGATGTTGCGAATGGAAATTGGAAAACACGCTCGCGTGAGCCTTGCGCTCATCTTTGGTTCACTTGTTGCCTTGCCGGCGCAGGCTGCCGTTCAACCTGGCAACGAGTGCAGTTCGACGCCCGCACAGATTGCCGCCAATAAACAGTTGGTCGAGACTTTCTATGACAGCAGCGGCGCTGACAAAGTTGCACTGATCCATCCCGACTATATTCAGCACGATCCCGCCTTCGAGAAGCGTTCGGAAATCAACGGAACGAGTGCCTATGATGAGATTGCTTCGGCAATTTTGAACGGCAGCCAGCCGACACCCGAATCAGCCAATCGCGAAATAGTGATTGTGATGGCGGAATGCGATTTCGTGACAGGCATCGTCAAGCGTATCCGACCGGATCCACATACCGCAGGCAGAACCTACGAATTATACACATTCGATGTTTTCCGGGTTCTGGATGGTAAACTATACGAGCATTGGGACGGGGTCGACTTGAACCGCGCTCCCGGGGCCCCGGAATAAACGCTTATTGGCTGTCAAGCGCACAGGGCTGCGTGTTTCCATTCACCGCTCTCGATCTTGTCGAGAATGATTTGCTGCAATTCGTGTGCAATGGCGCGTGCAGCTAGTGTTCGCGGCCGCCCTTCAGCGACACAAAGCACGATCGTCCGGCTTAGCGGCATATCCTTGAGGCGCTTCAGGCATAATGACCCGCTTTCGACATTTCCTGCGACAAACGATTCAGGCAAGATGCATGCCCCATAGCCCGAAGCCATCAATATCTTAATCGCGTCGCCGTCAATCTCGGCCACCACGTTCAATTCGATCCCGTGCCGTCGGAAAAAATCAATTGTATACTGGCCACTCGCGAACGTTTTGGCAGTGGGAAATATGAAAGGTATATCCGCCAGAACCGCCCGATCGATACATTCCTGTTCCGGAAGCCCGGGCAGCGTCGGTCCTGCGACGATGAACAGTTCCTCGTCGAGCCGCATATCGATATCCAGATTATCCGCTTCCTCATCGAAAACCATGATTCCGACATCGATCAGACCATCGATCAGCGAGCGGTAGATATCCTTGGTCTGCCCGGCACCGACCGAGAGCCTGACATTGGGGTAATCATTGCTGACCTTGATCGCCAGCGGCGGTGCCAGAAGTCGCGTCAGACTGTGCAAGCAGCCGACCCTGACCTCGCCGGTCGGATTTTCATCCGCTGCATGAACTTGGTCAATGACGTGCTCCATATCGCGCAAAACGCGCTGGGCTGCCTGGTATAGCAGCATTCCCTGCTCGGTAGCTTGAATGCCGCCCGGCCCCCGATGAAGCAATGTCACTTTCAGGCCGAATTCAAGATTGGCAATACGCTTGGACAAGGCGGGCTGGGCAATGTTGCAGAGCCGGGAAGCTTTCGAGATGCTGCCAGCGTCAATAACCGCGACAAAATAGCGGAGTTGCTTCAGATCTATGTTAGAATTGAAGTTCATGATCTTGTGGTCGCTTTCGCCATATCGCTACGATATTTTCCCATTAGTTGCTCCCGTATATTAACCGTAAATCCATAATAATGGCATCTATTATCATGTTATGCTTATCAAGTATATTCGACTGAAGCAGCACTAGTGGCCAAACTAACAATCAATCCCGAGGGGGCAAAGAGGTTAGCCGTTAGTAGGATGTATGGAGAGATTTGCAGCGGCTAGTTCGGCATCGCGCAGACTGTGCAGCACGCCGCGTGCTGACGGGAGAAAGGCGCGTCCCGCTTCCGTCAGCGACACCCTGCGTGTGCTACGCTCGAAAAGTTGGGCACCAATGCTCAGCTCGAGCTTTCCGATGAGAGCGCTCACAGCAGAAGTAGTCAGCGCAATGCGCTCCGCAGTCTCGGTAAAGCTGCTCAACTCCGCAACCAAAACGAAGGCTTCAAGCTGGCGCACGATCAGTCGGGAACGCTTCATACGACGCTCTTTTGCCAAGTTGCATTTAACTTCACAGACACCCGATCTAAAGCGATTGGCGAAAGACTAAATACCGATTCAGTAGATCCCACGACTTTCCCCCATAAGGCGCGCAAGTCCGAAAAGAGCGTCGAGATTGGGTGTCGAGACCCCGAGGCCAGCAGCAATTTCCAGCGGCGCGCCCAGCAGCGCATCAAGCTCGATGCTGCGGCCCGCCTCCGTATCCTGTAACATTGATGTCCTGAATGCGCCGAGTTTGCGCGTCAGCTGGTTGCGCTCCTCACCACTTTGCTCAATCGGGCAGCCGATTTTCTCACCAATCGCATTGGCTTCCGACATCACCGAGAGGATGAAGTTGCTGACGAGTTCGTCATCAAGGATGCGATCAGCAGTCGCCAGCGTTAGTGCGGAGATCGGGTTCACCGTCATGTTACCCCAGAGCTTGTACCAGATTTCCTGCCGGATCGATTCGCTCAATACGGCAGGGATGCCGGCTTCCGCAGCAACCTTGACGACGGCTTCGGCCCGGTCAGCGCCATCCAGAGACGGCGCACCCAGGATCAGGCGATCGGCAAGCCTCAATTGCACGATGCCCTTTTCAGGGCAGAAAGCAGCGGCGTGGACGACAGCTCCCGTGATCTGATCCTCTGGCAGGGCAGCCCTGATCTGGCCCTCGGGATCAACAGATCCCAACGGCTGGTCAGCACCCATGAACCACCAGGGAACGCCGTTCAGAAGCGGGACGATTGTCGTGGATGTACCGACCATCTTGCTGAGTTCTGGAGCGAGAGCGGGAAGGGATTGCGCCTTGACTGCGATGAACAATATGTCCTGTTCGCCCAATGCAGCGGGACTATCGGCGGCGAACATTCGATAGCTCTGTTCTACGTCTCCCTCCCGCAAGATCAGGCCGCGGTCGCGGACTGCATCCAAAGTGGTTCCGCGAGCCAGCAGCGACACCTCGTGTCCGGCACCAGAAAATTTTGCGGCAACCCAGCCGCCTATCGCACCAGCACCAGCAACTCCTATTCTCATGCCACATTCTCCTTCTTGCTTCCCAATACATCATCCCAGATACGGCGGCCACTCTGGTCCGGGACCCATTTCCAATAAACGAACGTTCCAATTGTGAATATGAAAATGGGCAGGTAAATTCCGCCGATCGGGTCGTTGAGAAGCTGTCCCACCAAGAGCGAACCGCCAGGTGCAAACCCTCCGACGATACCTCCGATGGAAAAGGACAGAGCTACGGAAGTGGCGCGGCGTGAAGCGGGAAATGCCTCAGTCATTGCCGCGAAACCAGGCCCCACAATCATCGCGCCCGGAATTTGCAGCAGACAAATCCAAAGCCAAACCATGGATGAAGCGGCTTCAGCCGCGCCGATCAGAAGTCTGAACAGGGGCAAGAATATGATGATGCCCAGAATCATGCCAGCCATCTGCACCTTCTTGCGATTAAGTTGGTCAGATAGCCAGCCAAAGAAGACGGTGGCGCAAAGACCGAAAAAGCAACCGGCCGCAATAATCAGCGTTGCCGAACCCGCGTCGAGGCTCGCCACTGTCTGCAACATATATAACGCCAGCATCGAACCACTCAGTCCAGCGGTAATCTGCGGGGCACAAATGCCGAATGCCACGGCGAGCGTAAGACCGAGCGCAGACGGATCGTTCAGAATATCCCTTAGCGGTGTTTTTGCCACGCCCATGGTTTTCTTCAGATGCACGAAGATCGGAGATTCGCGCAGTTGCGACCTGACGACAAGAGCCAGCACAAGCAGAATCGCTGCGCCTAGAAACGGCACCCGCCAGCCCCATTCGTCGAATGCTTCCCGTCCCAGCCAGGCCTGAACGCCAGCTACAACAAGCAAAGCTAGCAACAACGAAGCGCTCGTCATCGCACCAAGCCAGCCGGTATAATATCCGCGCTGCCGATCGGGAGCATGTTCTACGACGTAGGTCGATGCCGCGGCATATTCCCCCCCCACCGCCAGGCCCTGTGCAACACGGAGCAGCAGGATGAGGACCGGCGCAAGGATACCGATAGCCGCATAGGTAGGCACAAGGCCCATCAATATCGTGGCACAACTCATCAGCAACAATGTGACCATGAATGTGAATTTTCGTCCGATCCGGTCAGACATGACGCCAAATAACGCTCCGCCGAGAGGCCGGACAAGGAAGGCCGTACCGGTCGAAGCAACCGCGAGGAGAATTCCGAGCTCGGGATTTTCCTGTGGGAAAAAATTCATCCCCAGATAGACAGCCAAGGCAGAATATATGCCAAAATCATAATATTCGATCACTGTGCCAACAGCAGCACCCGTGACTACCTTATTGAGCGGCGTGACCTCGTCTCCAGAAACATCCGCTTCAAGTTCGAAATCCGCCAAAACATCTGCCATTATCTGCATCCCCCACCAGCGACTGCTTGCAAGCGGTCGCTACTCAACATCTTTTGCATTTTTGCAACTCTCCAATGATGTGCACTCACGCGAAATAATGCAAAAATGCTCAAGCGAGATGGGGGCATAGGAGGAAACTATAGGAAGGACATAAGTTTCTTTCATCGCTTGCACCTCACCTGCAATCAACCAAGCATCACGGATTGTTGCCAGGCGATGCTGGGGATCCACTAGCGGTATCACGCACTGATATACCCCCGTCGTCAAAGGTGATTTTCGACGACCCTCAAACCATGGCAGGCATTTGTCTGAAAGTGCACGCGAAACTGACCAAGCTGCGCAAGGAGTTGACTGATGGAAGACGAAATTCTAAAAACACCGATCACGGGAGCAGCGCTCTGGGGCCCCGAAGACTTTCCAGGTGACGACTGGGTCTGGCGGATAACCGACGAGGAGCTTGCTGACATTCACAACGCATTTCTGAATGCCCAGTCGCGCCGACTTCGTCTGGGCGAGTTTGGCAAAGAGGACTTTCCTCTTCCAGTGTTCGGGAAGAAGCTAGAAGAAATACGCCAGGCACTGATCGAAGGAGTGCGCTTCGCGCTCATCCGCAAGCTGCCGGTTGACCGCTATTCCGTCTCCGAACTCGAGGTTATTTACTGGGGGATCGGCACTCATTTGGGAAGTGGTATCGGACAGAATGCTTCTGGTTCGCTCCTGACCCATGTCACCCATCGCGGAATCGACCCGTCTAATCCCAATGTCCGCGGCTATCAGGACCGGCGTCACCAAGAACCTCACAACGATCTTGCTGATATCGTCGGCTTGCTGTGCGTGCGGAAAGCCAAATCGGGCGGCGCGAGTTCTATTGTCAATATTCCCGCGGTCTATAACGAATTTCTCGCCAATCGACCGGAGCTGCTGAAGATATTCTACCGTGGCTTCCACCTCGACTATCGCGGCGAAGGCGACGATCCCAATGCGACGACCGATTACCGGGTCCCGAATTTCGGTGTCGCCGACGGCAATCTTAGCGTGTTTTTCGGACGTCGCGGCATCGAAGCCGCACTACGAAAAAGAGGCGAAACCGCAACTGTCGAAGAGACCGAAGCGATGGACTATCTGGAAGATCTGCTTAACCGCCCGGAATATCGGCTGGACATGCAACTCGAAACTGGCGACATCCAGTTTGTGAATAATTATGCGGTGATGCATGCGCGCACGGCTTATGAGGATTATGAAGAACCCGAACGCTGGCGACTAATGCTGCGCTTGTGGCTCAATCTGGAAGATATCCAGCTGCCGCCACGACAGGCACGCTTCACACGCGCGGGCTTTGCAGATGTCGCTACCAAGGATAAGTGAACCGATATGATCGGACAGTCTTTATCGAACCACAATAAGGAATATTTCAAGTCATGGATCTAGGACTGTCAAGTAAAGTGGCGATTGTAACAGGTGCGGGAACCGGAATCGGCTTTGCGGTCGCTGAGGCTCTTGCCGAGGAGGGCGTACGGGTCGTCATGGTCGGTCGCAGAGAAGCCGTCCTAAAAAAGGCCAGTGAGCAGATTGCAGCGACGGGCGCACCCGAACCGCTTATCATCCCTGCTGACTTGACTGAAGACAACGGGGGCAAGCTGGTCGCCGCTGAGGCCATTCGGCTTGCAGGGCAGGTCGATATTCTGGTGAACAGCGCAGGTGTATCGCAACCCGTCGGAATCGGCGGCTCTGAAGACAGATGGCAGCACGCTTATGCGTTGAGGGTGATTGCAACCCGTCATCTCGCCGAGGAGTTATTGCCCGCAATGCGAGAACGCAAATTCGGTCGGATCATCAACATCGGCGGATCATGGGAAGTCCAGCCAGTCATCAACACGGCAAGCGTGATGAACGCCGCACGAACCGTATATCACAAGAGCCTGAGCCACGTGGTCGCAGCTGATGGGGTTACCGTGAATACTGTCGGCCCGGGCATCATAGAAAGCGAACAGATCGGAAAGATTTTCCCGACCGACAAAGAGCGTGAAGCTGCGATCGACCAGCTCATCCCGGCTGGTTATTTTGGCGCAGCCCGCGATCTGGCCGTTCTTGTCGCCTTTCTCGCCAGCCCCGTCGCCCGCTATATTACAGGCGAGGTCATTGCAGTCGACGGCGGCATGCACCGCTTCGCGTTTTAGGCAAAGCGGAGATGCGACTTGTCAGTTTCGGGCCCAAAGGTGAAGAACGTTGCGGCATCATCGATGGCGATTGGATAATTCCGTTCCCCATACGTTCATCCGAGCATGGCCTTGATCATGTTATAGCCAATTGGGAGAAATTTGGCTCAACTGCAGCAGCCGTGAATCAATCATCACCCGGAAGCGTCCCGCTCGCTGGCTCCCGGCTTGGCTCGCCATTATTACAGCCCGGCAAAATTCTAGGCGTGGGTGCGAATTATTGTGATGCAAATGGGGCACCTCCCAAAGGACCGCCCGATCCGATCCTATTCTTCAAGCCTGCATCCAGCCTCGCAGGCCACAATGACCCCGTGACTCTGCCCTTCGAGACTGGCCGTGTGGTTGCAGAGGTAGAGCTTGCCATCGTGATCGGAAAATCCGGTCACCGGGTCCCGGTCAGTGAAGCCATGGATCATATATTCGGCTATACAATCGCCAATGACCTGACGGCGCCTGATGTCATGCTTGGAGACAGCCATGAAAGCCCGCTCTATTTCCAGCAAGGGCGCGGCAAAGGGTTTCCTGACTTCTGTCCGCTGGGCCCATGGATTGTAACCCGGGACGCCATTCCCGATCCTGAACGGCTGATGTTACAGCAGCATATCAACGGTCATATCGAACTATCCGGTTCGTCGGCTCTTATGCATCACTCACCAGCTGTACTTGTCTCCGAGGTAAGTCATGCATTTGGCCTCGCTCCCGGAGATATCATCTTGTCAGGGTCTCCACGCCCAACAGCAGCGGGGCGCCAGCCCTTGACACATGGTGATATCCTGGAAAGCCGTATCAGCGGAATTGGTGTTCTGCGGAATCAAATAGTAGCAGAGAGCCGACAGTCCGCTAACCAACCAATCCGCATATTTAAGGGGCCGAACGGAAGCTACTAGATTGCGGTCTTTGCCCGTCTAAAGTAGCACATTCCGCCAGCCTTTTTAGACGATCAAATGCAGCCAGTCCGCAAACGGGATAGAGCGAACATCCCCGCCCCATCAACATAAGATAAATTATCAACCGTTCTCTAGCTTCCGCTTTGCGCCCAATTGCCGCCATATCATAGTCGAAAATTGTGCCTAATTGCGGCCATTCCACTCGCGCTGCTTACTCGAGCTCGAATGGCAACAACTGCGTGAGAAGCTGTCGTTTAATGGGTGATGAGCGGAAATATGTTATCAACAGGGAACCAATTGATGAATTGAACGTATTGTCGCTGAGGCCGATATTTGTGAGGATCTGCGGCCATCTCGGTTTGACAAACAATTTCACAGCATCTCGGTACTGATATGCGTTCAAGTAGGTGCGGCACCACAATGCGTCATAAGAATATGATCCCGGGCTTCACCGCAATTTTATCACTGGCCAGTTTGAACGCGACACCCTCTCGTGCTCAAGCGTTGGATAGCCCACAATCTCCAACAGAACCGCGTGCGCCGATCATCGACGATTCCGAATTTGATCGGACGATCCCGGCAATCGACGAAAATCCAGATGCTACGATGGGCAGCGTGGAAGAATGGGATGCCGAACAGCAGAAGCTGGAACGCGAGACACAGCAAGAAGATTCGGAGGATGGTCTGTCGGCTCTGCCTGCACTGCAAGATGCAGATCCGGACGAGTTGATTGCCGATGCGCCGGTCAATGATCCTGAAATCGACGATCCGCTGACACCGATTGAGGGTTTTGATGTCGAGCCATTTGATGAGCGCCAGTATACGGAAGCAGACGACGGCGAGCAAACGGCGTCATTGCGATATGATTATAGGATAGATGGTCTCGAAAGCCTCGACGAAAGCGGGAAGACTCAAGTGCGTCCTGTCAGTGCGGATGATATTCGCAGCCTGTTTGAGGAGCTCTCTGCGCTCGAAGAGGCTGACGGCAAGGCCGCGAACGGCGCAATGGTTTCGGCCCGGATGCAAGAGGACCAGCAATTGCTGGTCGATATCATGACCGGTCAGGGATTTTTTGACGCGTCGGTAAACGGTATGGTCGAGCTTCCCGAGACCGAAGGCGAGAAACTGACCGTTGTACTCCAGGTTGAGCCCGGCAGGCGCTATAATCTCGGCGCGATAATATTCGATGCTGACAGAGTCGTCCCCGAAGACCTGATCACCAAGAATTTCGTACCGAAAACGGGTGAACCAATTGTCGCCGAGCGGGTCTTGGCCGCCGAAGCCAATATTGCAGTGGTTCTGCCACAGGAAGGCTATCCTTTTGCTGAAACCGGCCAGCGAGATATTCTACTCGACCCCGACACTGGCACGGGCGATTATATGCTGCCTGTCAATATTGGCCCACGTAGCAGCTATGGTGAGATAGTCACGAACGGCACAACCGCTTTCGATGCTGACCATATCGCGGTGCTGAGCCGGTTCGAAAAAGGTGCGCTTTACGACAGCCGTATGGTTGACGACCTCCGCAAGGCCTTGGTCGCCACCGGTCTGTTTTCAATCGTATCGGTCAAGCCAACCGCGAGCGGAGAAACCGCGCCGGACGGGACCGAATATGCGACCATCAATGTCGAGCAGGTAGCAGGGCCACCGCGCACTCTAGCGGGCAGCGCGGGCTATAGTACTGGGCAAGGTTTCCGTCTGGAAGGCAGCTGGACCCATCGCAATTTATTCCCGCCAGAAGGCGCACTGATCGCAAGCGGAGTGGCAGGAACCCAGGAACAGGGTGCATCGCTAACCTTCAGGCGCAGCAATGCCGGTCGTCGCGACAGAACGGTCGAACTGGGTCTCTCCGCGTTGCACAGCGATTTTGAAGCCTATGAAGCGTTTACGGGCAGGCTCGCCGGACGTATTTCCTATGACAGCACGACAATCTGGCAAAAGCGGTTAACGTATAGCTATGGCTTCGAGATTCTGGGGTCCAACGAACAGGATTTCAATTTCACAACCGGCGTAAGGGATCGGCGCACGTTTTACGTGGCCGCTCTACCGGGGCAGGTAACATTTGATACAACGGACAACCTGCTTGACCCGACGCAAGGCTTCCGTTTGTCGGCGAAACTGTCCCCCGAAGCGTCACTTGGCAGCGGCGCGCAGCTCTACGTCCGGGACCTTCTGGAAGGAACCGCTTATTATCAGTTCGATGACGGAATCGTCATCGCAGGCCGGGCGCGCGTCGGTTCTATCGCGGGCGCGGATCGGGAATTGATCGCACCTTCGCGGCGCTATTATGCCGGCGGTGGCGGATCGGTGCGCGGCTTTGGCTATCAGGAGCTGGGCCCCAAAGACATCGAAGACCGTCCTATCGGCGGACGCAGCCTGGTCGAAGCGGCGGCGGAAGTCCGCTATCGCTTTGGTGACTACGGGATCGTCGGTTTTGTCGATGCTGGCCAAGTCTATACGAGCTCGACTCCGGGCTTTGACAATTTACGCTATGGGGTCGGCATAGGTGGGCGCTTCTACACCAATTTCGGACCACTCAGAGTCGATGTTGCCACCCCGATAAACCGGCAGCTGGGTGAATCGCGGGTATCGGTTTATGTCTCGATAGGTCAGGCATTCTGATGGCGGAAACCGAAACCCTGGCCGGGCCAAACAAGCAGGGGAGCCTAGCTCAGAAGATCGCGATCGGATCGGGGGCATTGATCGGGCTGGTTCTGGTGATCCTGATCGCCGGTTATTTCTGGCTGGACAGCATCAGCGGACATCGTTTTGTCGAAAAACAGATTGAAGCTCTAGAGTTTGAAAACGGCATGGAACTGGAGGTCGGGAAGATCGACGGTTCCATATACGGCGACATGGAAATTTCCGGTTTGAAAATCCGCGATCCCAAAGGTATTTTCGCTACCGCCGATGCGGTCAGAATGGATTGGCGACCCTTCGCTTTCATTGGCGGTCATGTTGACATTCGTTCGCTAATCATTCCGAAAGCAAGCTTACTCCGCCTCCCCGAACTGCTGCCGACCTCTTCCGAAGGCCCGTTATTGCCCGACCTCGATATAGATGTCGGAACACTGGAGGTCAGCGAGCTGGATATTTCCAAAACAATAACCGGCGAACGTCATGTGCTTAGCGTGTCTGCGGACGTGAAAATTGCCGACGCGCGCGCCCTTCTAAACGGCGATGCCCGGGCGCTTGCAAGGCCCGGCGTCGCTGGCGGCGACAGTTTGACATTCAGGATCGACGCTGTGCCTGAACAGAATAAGCTTGACCTCGCGCTCAATCTGAATGCTCCGTCCAATGGACTGGTAGCCAGTATTGCAGGCACTGGTCAGCCGATGAGCCTCGCGCTGAACGGCAAGGGTGACTGGGCCAAATGGAACGGTGCCTTGAAAGGCAAAAGCGGCGGGGATATGCTCGCAGACGTAGCCATATCGGCACGGAACGGTACATTCACCGTGCGCGGCGATGCGCGTCCCGGATTGTTTGTTTCCGGGTCCGGTCGCAATATGCTGGAGCCTGTCACGAATATCGATTTTACTGCCGCCGGTGCAGACCGGAAGTTCGACATCAAGGGACAGATCGGCAGTGACAATTTCATATTGGCGACCGACGGTGTCGTAGATCTGGGCAACAATGAGCTACGCGACCTTAACGTTGATTTCCGATTGCTCCGGCCCTCGGTGATTGCGGCCAATTTAAATGGCGCCGGTGTTGCTGCCAATATGATATTGAACGGTGATTTCGCTGCCCCCACTATCGCATATACAATCAATGCGGCGCGGATCGGCTTTGACGAGACGTCGGTGATCGGCCTGCGCGCCAGCGGCAATGTTAAGCTGGAAGAAGAAGAATGGCGCATTCCGTTGCAGGCGCGGGCGCAACGGATTGCCGGTCTCGCCGAAGGCGTCGGCGCATTGCTTACCAATGTCCGGCTGGATGGTGACTTCGGTTATGCCAATGGCAGGTTGCTATCCGACAATCTCAAGATTGTTTCGGACCGTATCAATGCCACTGCGATCATCGTTGCTGATCTCAACCAGGGACTTTATACCGGAGGCCTCAAGGGGCGCATTAATGGCTACCGGGTCGAAAGCGTCGGTGTCTTCAATATCGATAGCGATATCGACCTGCAATCCGGGAGCAATGGCGCCTTTGCATTGACCGGCACTGTCCGCGCACGGTCGAGCCAGATATTTAACGACGGCGCTCGGGAATTTCTCGGCGGCAACAGCCTGATCGTCGTGAAACTATCCTATGACACTAACGGCATCGCGCGGGTCAGCAGCCTGAACGTCGCCGCTCCATCCTTCCGGCTGACCCAGGGCAGTGGCAGCTATACCCCGTCTGGCGGGATCAGTTTCGCTGCCAAGGGCGTCTCCGACCAATATGGCCCGATTGGCGTAAAAGTCAGCGGCAGCGTTGCCCGTCCGGTTGCCACAATAGCCGCTGCGCGGCCTGGCCTTGGCGTGGGCATGAACAATGTTGTTGCCACCATAAGGGGCAATGCCAAGGGTTATGCCATCGTCGCGGATGGCAATAGCGATTACGGACAATTTGACGCCAATGTCGATATTCTCGCGGGTAGTGGGCCGCTGACGGTCGACGTGAATAATGGAACCCGGTTTGCCGGCGTCGGTTTGACAGGGCGGATCCGGCAGATCGGAGCCGGTCCTTTTTCCGGGCAACTTGCCGCCAGTGGTTCCGGGATAGAGGGCAATGTGATCCTCAGCGCCTTCAGTGGCAAGCAGCGCGCGATCATCGACGCGACCGCCGTCAACACCCTATTGCCTGGTCCCGCCGGTCTGGCAATCGAGCGGGCGATCATCGATGCGGATATCATTCTTTATGACCAGCCGCAGATCATTGCCGATGTCCAGATCCTGGGCCTGAAAATGCAAGAGCTGCAAATTGCTGCGGCGCGGGCAAAGGTCGATTATCGCGCCGGACAGGGCACCGCAAAAATCATGGCGGAGGGCCGAAACCAGGTTCCTTTCCGTTTTGCGGCAAACGCCGTCCTCAATCCCAAGCTTTGGCGAGTGGCGCTTGATGGGCGAGCCAATGGCGTCCAGTTTAAAACCCGTAAAGCCGCGCGGATTATTCCGGGGAGCGACAAATATAGCTTGCTCCCAACGACCATCGACTTGTCGAAAGGTAGTATCCAGTTGGCCGGGGAGTACGGACGCGGCCTCGATATCCAAAGCCGCTTGAACAACGTCAATCTCGCTCTCATCAACCCGATGATGCCCGGCCTTGGCCTCGGAGGGACAGCGACGGGAAGCCTCGATTTTTCCCAAAGCTCGCCCCGCGCCTTTCCGGAAGCGGACGCGCGCTTGCGGATCGACAATTTTACCCGTACCAGTCTGGCGTCGGTATCGCAGCCGGTCGATCTGCACTTTGTCGGACGGCTGCTCGCTGATGGCGGGAATGCTCGTGCAATATTCCGGCGTAGAGGTGCCGCTATCGGCCGGATGCACGTAAACTTGACGCCGCTTCCACCCGCCGCCGGGTCATGGACGACGCGGTTGCTTGCGGCGCCCCTGTCGGGAGGTTTGCGCTATAACGGACCGGCCAGTACCTTATTCTCTCTCGCGGCGCTTCCGGATCAGGATCTGCGCGGCGCAATAGGCGTGGCGGCAGATTTCTCCGGCCGGGTACAGGCACCGGTGCTGACCGGTGTCGTCCGCGCGAACAAGCTGGTTTATGAGAATAACGCCTATGGCACCCGCCTCACCAATATGAAAATACGCGGCGAATTCACCAATGACCGGCTAGAGGTTACCGAATTGACCGCCAATGCCGGAGAGGGAACGATCAGCGGCAAAGGTTTTGTCTCTCTGAGTTCCGCCAAAGGCTATCCGCTGCAGCTGGCACTCGATCTGGACAATGCAACGCTCGCAAAAGGCAGCGATCTTGCCGCATCCGCCACTGGAGCGATTGAGATCGTCAACAATGCGACAACACCTGCGACGATCCGCGGCCGTATTCGCCTGCCCGAAACGCGCTATAAGATCGTGTATGAAGGTTCGGCGAAAGTCGCAACGCTTACAGGCGTAAGACGCAAGCCTGCTTTGGGTCGCAAGAAAATCACCGGCGATGCCGATCCGATCAGCGGAGTTCCCAGCAACTGGAAGCTGGATATCGATCTGATAGCCGACAACCAGATTTATGTCAGCGGAATGGGGCTCGATTCCGAATGGTCCGCGGATATCAAGGTGCGCGGCACCACCGGCAAGCCTGTACTGACCGGCGGCATTGATCTGATCCGCGGAACACTCGGCTTTGCCGGTCGATCTTTCGATCTGGAATCTGGACAGCTCCGCTTCAATGGGGGTTCAATAACCAACCCGACCTTGAAGCTAGTGGCAAGCGGTGAAGCGGATGACGTGGATATCAACATCAATATCACCGGCAGCGCCGAATATCCGGAAATCGCGTTCAGTTCGACGCCCAGCCTGCCGCAGGACGAGATTATGGCGCGCATATTATTTGGCAATTCGATCGGCGAATTGACCCCGATTCAAGCAGTGCAACTGGCATCGTCCCTCAACGGTCTGCGTGGCGGTGGCGGCGGGCTTAATCCGCTAGGTGTATTGCAGTCCTCCGTGGGCATCGATCGTCTGCGCATATTGGGCGCAGACGAAGACACGGGGCGCAGTACGTCAATTGCTGCCGGCCAATATATTTCCAATGACATCTATGTCGAAATTGTCACCGATGCCCGCGGCTACACCGCGACACAGCTGGAAATTAGCCTGACGCCTGCCTTATCCGTCCTAAGTTCGGTCGGCAGCTTTGGCGGCTCGAACGTCAATGTGCGATACCGGAAGGATTATTGATGCGCGGACGAATTATATTGCTGGCAAGCTCGCTATTATCGTTGAGCGCTTGTGAGAAGGATTTTGATGAAAAATATCAGGATAATCTCGATCAGTTGAACGAAGAGGCCAAGGCGATCGAGTCCGGCGTCAACGAACATCTGGCCGAGGGACGCAAGGCGGATAAAATCATCGAGTCCGCAGGACAACCGGACGAAGCAATCCAAAGGCAAAACGGGTCGGCCCGATGATTGCTGAGCATGACGATGACAAAGCTCAAACCAACCGGGTTGATGAGAATCTCAGCCTGAGTGACATCGAGGCGCAGACGCCCGGAGCAAAGGCTCGGTCTCCGCTCCATTTCCCGGTGACAGCATGGTGGGCGATATTGAAGCGGCTATATGTGATGAACGACTTTCACAATCTGCCCTTGCTGTCGGCCGGCGTTGCGTTTTTTGCTTTTCTCGCCTTTGTGCCACTGATCGCCGTCATCGTGCTGCTATACGGCCTCGTCGGCGACCCCGATACAGTTACCGACAGCATCGAACAATTGTCTGCCATCCTACCTACTGCCGTGCTTACCATCCTGCGCGAGCAGCTGCTGTCGGTCGTCAACACGAACAAGGCCGCGCAGGGCCTGGGCCTGGCGCTCGCCTTGTTTGTCTCGACCTATGGCGCGACGCGAGCGGCAAATGCGATGATGAAAGCGCTCAATATCATCTATGAAGAACATGAATCACGTAATATTTTCATGACGACGCTGGTTGGCGCGCAGATTACCATCGGTATGGCGGGGGTCGCGATTGTCGGTCTGACCGCAATCTCGCTATTCACCTACATCAGTAATTTTCTCCAGGGCTATCTTGGCGATAGTGTGCTGGTCTTTCTGAAACTGGCGATCTGGTTGATGGCGGGTTTTCTGGTCAGCCTGACCTTTGCCTTATTCTTTCGCTATGCACCCGACCGCCGCCCCGCAAAATGGCGCTGGCTCTCGCTGGGGTCGGTAGTGGCAACTCTGCTCTGGTTATTGATCACCTTAGGTTTCGGCTATTATGCCGCCAATGTCAGCGATTATAACGCAACTTACGGATCGCTCGCTGCGGTTGTTATTTTTCTTATGTGGCTGTTCCTGTCGGCATATTCCGTATTGATCGGAGCCGAAATAAATGCGGAAACCGAACGCCAAACGTTTGAGGATTCCACGATCGGAAAAGACCGGCCCATCGGCGAGCGCGGCGCGGTCATGGCAGATACCATCCTTCTCGGCGAAGCAAGCCGTAAAATTCTTGAAAAGAAGCAACGCCGACGCGCGGACTGGCTCGCTCGGAAGGTAGCAAACGAAGATATGAACGATGCCGATAGCCGATAGATACATTGGTTCGCTGACATTGGTGGCTATCATGGCTCTCCCACATCCGCCTTATTGCAGATTTCCATGAACAGAAGGTCTGCTAACAGCTAAGCGCTGAAACCGACCTTGGATCGCATGATTTGCTGCTTCCCAACCAATTTTGTGATGATGAAACGCGCCGATCGAGTTCAGGCAATGGCCGCTCACATGAACAACCGTCTGCCCTCGGAATGACAACACCTCGGCGCGAAGCGGACGTACAATCGCGCGGATGTGAATGTCTGCAAATGGGGTGGAGGCGGTCATTTCGATAGCCCCGACTGAAGTGTCCGCTTGCTTTGCTTAAAACCCTCTAAGCCGACAGTCGGCTGTCGGCCCAGAAGCTGTCATACAGATCGCTCATTTTGAATGACCGCTTTCCACCCAACATCAGACATTTGCATGGCAATCGTGAGAGCCTAAAAGCCGACGCAAGACGACTTCGCCTCCTACAGCAGGAAATGGGCCGTTTCGAGACTGTCCGCTATTGGATGCTGCGCGGTGGAAAGCTGACCTTCCGGCTACCGCCCCAATTTCGCTTGTGCAAATGCAATCGTGATTCCGCCGATAGCGGACGACTAGCACAGTTTCGACTTCTATAGCCAGACGCTAAGGATCAAGATCATCATTAGGTCAGGATTTCCAATCTAGACGCTTTCGCAGCGAACTTTGTACAATAATTATCAAAATTGCTGTTTAGACCCTCGAAAATTCATCCGAGGGCCCGTGTTGGTGAAAGGAGGAGTAGCAACTTAGCTGCTCCATATAAGATTCGCGATTTCGCGCATTTTTAGCCAGTTGCTCTAAAAAAGGCTGAATGAACGCGGGAGGCGAATATTTTGAGTTCTGACAATTCAATTTGGTGCGACAGCGAAAAGGTCCGATGATGTGAAATTAAGGAAAGAGATCGTTACGAGTTCAAAACCGCTGGCGGAGTGAAATATTGGCTACGGTTCCTATTGCATCGAATTCAGAAAGGAAGAAGGAAGATGACTGATCTTCATACGCAACGCTCGCGGATATCGTCAGATTGCTGGTGGGCAGCCAAGAAAGCGCTGCACTCAAGCCTATATTTTCATCACGGCGCTCGACAAAGGTTACGTCTTCGTAGAAATTCTCATACCAGCGTTTGGAAAACGAAGCCCGGCCAGACATCATCCACTTGGGCGATAACGCGTATAGAATATCAAGCGATCCGATAGCCGATAGGCTGTTATTCTCGGACACACCCGACCATTGTTGGGTCATTCCGATACCTGGCCGAACCAGGAAGCGCTGTGTAATGGGCAGAGCCGCACTTATGTTACCAGCAACGCCGTAAAAGCTCGTTCCGCTCTCGAAATCGCTGTCAAAGACATATCCACCAAAGCCAGTAACGCCTCCATAAATAGGGCCCAGAATTGTGGTGCCAGCTGACATAGAACCAGAAACACTGCGGCTAGAAGCCAGATTGTTTTCGAAATACTCCCTGCCATCGAGATTGAGGGCCGCACCGAAATCAACATTTCCGCCAAGACGAGTGCTAAAACCAAGGCTTGCTCCAAAATCCCCGTACCAATCGCCGCCAGGATCAGATGCCGTGCGTGTAGGATTTGACGTGTAGCCAAGACCCGCATTTCCGGAGATCGAGAATATCTCGTTGATGTTGAGAATATAGATACCGGCTTCCCCATCCAGTTCGGTATCTGAAACTTCGCGGGTCCCCTTAGGTTCGCCGATGGTGGATCCTACCGATCTGTTAAGGATTTCGCCCTGGATTACGACATCCTCTATCGGAGGGGCTACCTGCGCGTTGGCTGGAGCAGCGATCGCGGCAATAGCAATTAATGCAAAAATACGGTAAACGTTCATTGTGGGCCTCCTGCACTTGCCGTCGCACCAGCCTCGATACGAAGTGTGGCCGTCTCCCCTGTTCTAAGGGAATAGCTTTGCGTTCCTTGCCCGCGGACAACATTGTCGACGGAAATTTGTGCGGTATTGGGCGAAGCTGTTCCCTCGTTAACAGCAAAAATCTCTAGCGAGGCGACCCCGCGACCCAAGCCCAGGTTGAACAAGTTGCCAATATTGGTCAGTGAAATCTCCCCTTCGTAGATAGTCCGGCCAAATTGGGTTATCCGAACGCGCACAATATCACCGTCCTCAAGGGCATTGTCGCGCAACAGATAACTGAGATTGAGACCCGAAATGCCGATGTCGCTAAAGCCGCCGGTCGAAAAAATATCACGGCTACTGCTCAATATATCACCCAGTGCTACGATCGATGTTTTCATATGCCAGCGTTCGAGATAACTTGGTCCGCAGCCAACATAGCCTCCGCAACTTGGCGCTTGAAGCGCCCATTGCCGATAGCCCTCGTCCTGTGACTGGCGCAGTATGTTGCTGGAATCGGAAAGCGCCGACGCAAGGTTCGGATAGCCTGCCGTTAGTGCCAGACGTTCTAGCTCGCGAACATTCTGCGTGGCTAGCCACTCGGACCAACGCGACAGGCTGGTCGGAACAATGCCGACCATGCTGCTATAAGTGAAAGCATTATTGGCGACAAAGCTATCAAGGCTATCTGCCCCGGAATCAGCGCGTTTCTTATCGACCGCTTCCTGGGCGGTGCGGGTCTGGTCGAGTTCGCTTAGCAGATCCTTGAGCAGTTGATCATATTGCGCCCTGCGTTCGGATTCATCAATCGGCGACATTTCGTCTACCAACCAGTCCGGCGATACACCGTCGCCAACGCCTGCGTCTTGCAGCCTGGGGCCATCGCCCTTTTTGACGCTGGCGTCTTTCATGAACTGCACCACCGCCAGAGCGGCTGCGGCCTCGGCATTTTTCTTTTGTTCCGCGCTGAGCTCGGCCGCTGACGACGCCGCTATCTGCGAGACCAGCGCGTCCAGTTCTGCGGCGGTTCTATCGCCGAAAGCCTGATAGTCATCTTGCAAATCCCGCACCATCATGCTGATAAGTCTCATTGGAAAGCCTCGGAGTTTGTTCTCCTGTTGCGCCCTCACTTGGTCTGCAAATTGTTTTAGTTCCTCGGGCGTCGGTTGATGATCAAGATACTTCCTCTCCAATGCAATTGATAATATATCGCCGTGAGAAGCTTGAACAGGGATCTTATCCTTATCTGTTAGCAGTGGGGCACCTATAGCAGCATTGTACTGATTTATGATTGCGATCTGCTCATCAGTATAAATAAAAATCGGCGAATTTGCTTCTCCAACTTCGTTAATATTGGAGTTCCGCAGAGATTGCGCGCGCTGCTCGATTTCCTCCGCCGTATACGGGTTTTCAAAATCAATGCCGGCTAGCGCTTCGTTAAGTCCCGATAGATCGGGTAGGTCAGGAGCCATTACCTTGACTATGTCATTGGTCAGATTTGACAGTCCCTCTGTAATTTTTTTGTTGATGTCTGCCAGTTTATCACTCTCCGATGCCGAATCTGTGTCGGCAACCTCATTTTCAGTAATAATTTTCCACGACTTTTCTTTTGCGGCAGAATCGGCGATGTCGCGGGCTGTGCTGAGTGCGAGCCCGATACCGTTGGGGCTGTTCTCCATCATACCAAAGGCAACAAAGTCCAGTCGAGCAGCGACATCATTAAAGCTGACAGCGCCATTTGACCGCCCAGAAGCACTCTCAGTCGTCGCAAACTTACCCCCTCTAGTCGCCATTACGCGATCTATGGCGGCCAGTACTTCTGGTGACTTGCCGAACTGCATGCGCCATCCACCATTTCGGTCTATTCCATGGAGAGAGGTGGATATGCTGACTGGGCGCATCGTCCCATCTGGGGCCATGTTGCTGATCCGGTGCTGGGTAGCCAGAGCGTGAATTTGTCCAAAGCCGGGATCGGAAGCCGCAAATCCGTGCGCCCAATGAACAATCGTATCACCGTTAGGCAGTCTGTAGGTGAAAGCCGGAATATCGAACTCAATCAGCGCGATGGGCGCTCCCTGATTATCCAGATAGCGACGGCTCAGTTTAAAGCTGACTGCCGCAGGATCCTGCTGCAACCCCAATGAATGGAGATTCGTAGTGACTGACCAGTCTGCATCACCGTCCAAAGGTGGTGAAGAAATTAACAGCGGATGGACAATGGTGTTGAAATTACTGGCAGCCGCGTCGCTTCCGCTTGCGATATTATTGACATAATCGAAAGCGTAACTGGCCTCCGGTCCGGTCTTGTTTAGCAGGGGCATAATGCCAATGCCGCCGGCGCGTTCGGCTATGGCCACTCCATTTTGCGCATCGAAGATCAAAAGCGACCTGCCATTGACGCGTCTCCGCGCCATCATCACATCCTTGCTCTCGCTTACAACCTCACCCGCTTGTGAAACTTCCTGGCCAAAGCGCAAAAGACTGACGCTCTGCTCCGGGGTTTCCTGAGCGATGGCTGGAGCTTCTGCCATAATTCCTAATGTTGAAACCCCGGCCCAGAGGGCTAGGCGCAGTGCAACGCGCATATTAAGCTTGGTGGTCAATTTACGTCTCCTGTGATACGGCTAACAAATACAAAATCGTCAATTGGGCGCAGCGCCAGAGTGGCCCCACCCGCACGCCAGACCCGGTCGCGGAAAGTCGGTTCGTCCGATCCGACGATGTTGGCCCAGTTTTGACTTGCGATCAGTGCGCGGGCAGCGATCAAGCGCGCTTCACCTGCACCGCCTGCGAGCGTGCGCCCGCCGAATGGCGTAGGGTCCATCAATGCGGACGCAGCTTCAGCATCACCGGATTTCAATGCATTCAGGAAACTCGTGGCGACCATTTTTTCGACGGCCATCGGGTCGCTTGCGCCCGAAAAGCGTATGTCGCGAACCGCTGATTCTCCCATTAAACGGCGCGTTGCCCTTTCATTGGCTGCTGAGCCCGACGCAGCAACATTATAGCTGGTCTGGCCAAGTCGTCCGAGCCAAACGCCCCTTTGTTGACGATTTTTAATGCGCGCGAGACTTGCATAGGCATCGGGTGCGGCGGCCTGGACAACTTCTGACCATTGTTGGGTCAGCCGGATAGCATCGAATCTTTCTACACCGATCTTTGCCCCATATGGGCGAAGCAACAGCAACTGCCCTGGTTTGGCCTTTTCATTGTTTACTGACGCCGAACCCTCGATGACGGCTATATAAGCAACTTCATTGGCATAGCCTGCAATTCCAACAAATTTATCCAGATCCACTTGACGGCCAGCAAAGGGCATTGAGGATGCATCAGAATTGATCAACAATTGTTCACCCGTCGCGAGCCGTTCGCTGTGCCCTGCTTGCGCGTTGGCGAGCAAGACGCCCGTCTCTGCGCGCACAGACGAAAATGCGCTTCCCATTATTACCAATGCTATCGCTAGATCGCGACCAATGCGTAAATCAAATGTCATCGATGCCCCCTGTTTCAGTCCTGTCACAAGGTACAGCGAGTTATTGTAGGAGAACGGATCACAAAAATCTGACGGTCGCAAAAAAATCTTACGGTGACAGCGCCAGAAACTATGAATGTCCCATCATCTAACAGAACAAAATGCGTTCACTTAATGCGTTGGGCTTTGATACAGTGCGATCTTCTTTAATCGATTGATCTTTCTTTGTTTTTCAACTTTAAAGATATTCATCACCACGGGGGCGACGAAAATTGTCACGAAAGGGTCCTGATACCCAGCAAATGATCGTGAGTTGGCGCGAAGGGGTTGCTGACGATCGTGATCGATTGATCCAGCATCTATTGCCTGAACTGCAGCAAATCGCGGCTGCTAGGCTTCGCGGCGAGTATGGAAGCTCGCTTTCGACAGGTGATTTGATTAATGATGCAGTTCTCAAGCTGATCCGGATCGACAAGATTACTCTTGCAGACCGGGCACATTTCATCGCTCTCTCATCCCGGCTGATGCGTAACATCTTGACCGATCACGCTCGCGCGAAGTCGTCAGAGAAACGTCGTCATCACAAGGTCGAACTCAACACGAGTATCGATGGCGAACAGAGATTTGATCTCGATTCACTCAATTCTGCGCTGATAAGATTGGGGGTTATTGATCCTCAATTAATGGAGATAGTTGAGATGCGTTATTTTGGCGGCATGACGATTACCGATATAGCCGAAGTCAGTGGACTGTCCGAGCCAACCGTCAAACGGCGCTGGCAAACTGCCCGCGCTTGGTTAATGGCCGCTCTCGACGAGCAGGAGGTATGACCGATGCTGATATTGAACGCGAAGCCATAGCACTCTTCGAAGCGATGTTAGACATCGCTGAGCATGATCGCGATAACTGGTTGGCGCAACGGACTTCGAATAATTCTCCTATACGCATGCGCGTCGAAGCCATGCGTAGAGCTGACCGGAATGCTATGCTCCGTACTGGTACTGCATCCGAAACTATTTCCGAGGAACTTGCTCCAGAGAGGATCGGTGCTTATCGGATAGTGAGCTTGATCGGTCGGGGCGGTATGGGTTCAGTCTATCGCGGCGAACGCGACGTGGGCGATTTTGACCATGTGGCTGCTATCAAATTAGTCAAGCCTGGGCTCCTGTCGACATCATTAACCGATCGGCTGCGAAAAGAACGCCAAACACTTGCACAGTTGCGGCACCCCAATATAGCTCAACTTTACGATGGTGGTGAGACTCCCGAGGGACTTCCCTTTATCGTCATGGAATATGTTGATGGCGAGCCTCTGCTCAACTGGGCTGACGGCAATAAATTGGATCTGAAAGCCAGAGCTGCATTGTTCGTGACAGTATGTGATGCCGTCGCATTTGCTCACCGCCATCTCATTGTTCACCGAGATCTGACGCCATCGAATATTCTCGTTACATCGGACGGCACTGTCAAGCTGATCGACTTTGGTATCGCCAAGCCCGCTGAGACCGACACCGTGGACGTTCTGACGAGTTTGGTTACACCATCGATTGCTAGCCTAAGTCTGACGCCAGGTTTTGCCGCACCTGAACGGCTAACCAGCTTGCGGGTAACGACAGCTGCCGACGTATATTCTCTCGGCAAGATACTCGCCGCACTGATTCCCGAAAGTGAGACAGATCTTTCGGCAATTGTGTCAACGGCGACAGCTACTGAACTGGAAGATCGCTATGCTACTGTCGACGCTTTGCGTGATGATGTATCCGCTTGGCTTGAAGGTATGCCAGTCAGTGTGCGGCCAGGTGGGTGGCGTTATCGTACGGTGCTTTTTGTCAATCGTCACAGGCTCGGTAGCCTGTTAGGCGGTCTTGCATCGGTTTTTATAATTGGCGCATTGATAGTTGCGACTGTGGCTTATTCGCGAGCAGAGCGGGCCCGGCAAGCGGAGGCTGCGCGCTTTGCCGAAGTCCGCGATTTGGCCGGCTTTATGATTTTTGATCTCGAAGAGCGGCTTTCACGGGTCGTTGGGACAGGCGAGGCGCGAGTGGCGCTGACGAAACGGGCGCAAATTTATTTATCAGAACTGGCGAAGAATTCTAACGTTACTGAGCAACTTCGATTGGAGGCAGCACGAGGCTTTCTTCAGTTAGCACTTATCCGCGGAATACCGGGTCAACCGAACCAAGGCGATCGCGTCGGTGCTCGACATAATATTTTGGACGCTCTCAAATTACTTCATGGAATGGAAACGGCAGAATCCAGAACCCTGAAGGTGCGTGTTTTGGCTAAACAGGCATTGCTGGAAGCCCATGTCGATAGCGATCTCAAAAAGGCAGGTGAGAGTGTTGAGAAAGCAACGCAGAATCTTGAAGCCGTCTCTGAATCTAAGCGTGGCGCCGCTTGGAAATCGGCGCGCAGCGACGTCCGGCGCAGCCAGCTTGAGCTAGCTTTGCTAAATGGAGATGCAGACGGGATTCGCAAATTTGCCGCTCTGCTGGCTCGCGAAGCACAAGAGCGTAGTTCCGATTCACTGCCTGATAGCGACGTTCGCCTAGATCAAGCCTTGGCAGAGCATTTCCTTGGGCTCGCTGGATATTTGTCGGACAATCTCGATGAAGGCGTAACCTATTTCACAAATGCCGATCAGCGCTTCGCAGCGATCATCAAAGACGAACCAAATGAACCAAATTTGCTCTATTTGCGTGCTTTCAACGCTTATACAGGCCACGGAACCGCCGAAGGGTTGCCAGGGAAACGGTCCGCGGCAATCGCGTTTTTGCGTACCGCGACCGATAGTGTCGACAGGCTATTGGCTGTAGAACCAAATGATGCCGCAATGCTCAGTTTTGCAGCAGCCGTTAAACAAGCCCAAGCACAAGATCTGTCTGCTCAAGGTCGCTATTCACAGGCAATCGAGACGCAGAAGCAAGTGATTGAGAATTATACTTCAGCTTACAGGCGCAGCAAAAGCCCCGGAACTGCCAACAAGCTTGTTGGTGCATATCAAACGCTCGGACTGATTTTCGATCAGGCCGGTAATAAGAAACAAGCTTGCAACGCTCGTACCGATGCGATTGATTCGCTAGATGTCCTAAGAAAGGCCAATCAATTATTGGGTTCTATTGAGGCGATGGAAGTGAAAATTAGGGCTTCTTTAAAAAGCTGTCCGGCATGATCACTGCCGCCTTCAATGGTTCAGCGGCGACCGCTTCGTGTAAATCTATAATGAAGTACAGAGGCAAAAGATAAGGGCAAAGTAGACGACAAGCCAAATCTATTTGGATGACCAACCCTAAACGGAGCCGATTTTCTTCTTGCCAAGCATAGACGATGGCATCGTCTGAGTGTCTGCTTTCAGAAATTCCTCGCGACGACCTGATAGTCTGCAATTGGGCGCGAAGCAGACAAAGGATCCGACTGTTGTCAATAACCGCTCGTGGGGCGTTAGCCGACTAGCCGCTTTTGACAAAATTCGGATAATCCACTGGACTTCGGTGTTTGTTCGAGCATTGCTATTGGGGTCGCTGCAAATAACCGCGACACGCCGCAGGGTTTTCAATCCCATCCGCGGCTTGGGTCAGTGGAAGAGCCGGATAGACCGGCTCCAATGCTGGAGACCCAATGTGCCAACGACAAAACCCAAGACGCAAACCAAATCCGCCACCGTTATTGCGCTGCTAAACCGCGGCAAAGGCGCAACTCTTGGTGATATTTGCAAAGCCACAAAATGGCGAACCCACAGCGCTCGTGCGTTCCTGACTGGCCTGCGCAAGAAAGGCTTTACTATCACCCGCGAACAGCGCGGCGATGATGGCACGGCCTACAGGATTACACAGAATCCGGATCAGAGCGCGATACAGGCAGCATCATGACCGCACTCGAACAGCAGTTGGCCGAACTGATGACAATGCCCCCTGCCCAGCTGCGATCCTTGTGGCGCGACACATATCGATCGCCTGCTCCCGACATCGGACCAGACCTGCTCAGGCGCGGTATCGCCAATCGCCTGCAGGAACGTGTGCACGGCAGCCTGACAGGCGCCACCACGCGAGAAATCCAGCGCCTTCGCAAACGCGTCGAGCGCACCGGAAAAGCCGGCTACATGCACGCCATCTCGTTGAAAACCGGAACCAGACTGGTTCGATCGTGGAACGGCAAAAGCTTTCATGTTCTGGTATGTGATGACGGGTTTGAGTTTGAGGGGCGCCACTACGAGAGCCTCAGTCATATCGCCCTAGAGATAACTGGCGCCCATTGGTCCGGCCCTCGCTTCTTCGGATTGAAGAAGCGGAGCGGATACAAATCCAAGGCATCGGCTTATGTCTGACAAACCCAAAAAGCTGCGCTGCGCCATCTATACGCGCAAATCGACCGAAGACGGGCTGGAACAGGATTTTAACAGTCTGGACGCTCAGCGTGAGGCCTGTGCTGCCTATATCCTCAGTCAGGCCAGCGAAGGCTGGGAAGCGGTTCCCGAACTGTATGATGACGGTGGCTGGTCTGGCGGTTCAATGAACCGACCTGCCATAACCCAGCTTCTCGGCGACATAAAAGCCGGCAAAGTCGATGTCATCGTTGTGTACAAGGTTGATCGACTGACCCGCTCGCTAGCTGACTTTGCCAAAATCGTTGAGATACTCGACGAGAACGAAGCCAGCTTTGTCAGCGTCACCCAATCGTTCAATACAACAACCAGCATGGGGCGCCTGACGCTGAACGTCCTTCTATCATTCGCGCAGTTCGAGCGCGAGGTGACCGGCGAACGCATCCGCGACAAAGTTGCGGCATCCAAGAAGAAAGGCATGTGGATGGGAGGCGGTGTGCCGTTTGGATATGATGTTATAGAACGCCAGTTAGTGATCAACCAATCTGAAGCGGAAATCGTGTGCTGGATGTTTGAACGCTACACAGAGATAAGATCAGTGCCGCAGCTGGTCGAGGAAATGGCGGCGAAAGGTATCAAAACTAGAATGCGTGTCTGGAAAACGGGAAAGGTTGTGGGTGGAGTTACTTTCAAAACCGGTACTCTGACCCATCTCCTTCAAAACCCGGTCTATGTTGGCAAGGTGAAACATAAGGACAATGTCTACGATGGAGCCCACCAAGCCGTAATCTCTCAAGAGCTGTTTGATATCGTTCAGGGCACCTTTGAGGCCAATCGACGCACCAATGCGCTGGGTAAGAAAAGCCGCAACCCGAGTCTGCTAACGGGCATGATCACGGATCCAGATGGCAAACCGATGACGCCCACCCATGCAACCAAGGGATCAAAACGGTTCCGCTATTATGTCACCCGTACCCAACCAGGAGACCAATCAACCAAATGGCGCATGCCCGCTGGGGAAATCGAGAGGCTGGTGGTTGATGCAGTTGCGAAGCAACTGGGCTTTGTTGATTCCAACGGCGATGAGACCGCAGCTCATCTTTCCGAGCTGATAAACAAACGTCAGGATATTGCTGGTGCCCTGCCCGGCATGACCATCAGGGAACAGCGCAAAATATTGCTCAGCAGGCAGACCAGCGTGGAGGTGAACGAAGCTGCTATAAAAATAAGTTCCAAACCATCAGATCAGGATGAGCCATCCACAATATCCGTCAAGGCAAAGCTGGTGAGCAAGGGCTCCGACTTAAAACTCGCTATCGCACCTGACCAAGGCCCGCCCAAACGGGACCCCGATCCAGTGCTTCTACGATTGATCGCTCATGCGTTTGCAGCGCAAGACCTTCTGCTCTCAGGAAAACCATCGCCGATGATCGCAGAATATAGCCCGCGCCATCTCCAGCAGCTTACCCGGCTAAGCTATCTTGCCCCTGACATTATCTCCTCCATTATAGATGGCGCGCAGCCAGTTGATCTCACCGGCCGCAAGATCCTGCGCATTGGCGGCGTTCCGCTTTGCTGGAGAGCACAGCGCGAGCTGCTCGGCTTCAACGGAAGCTCGAAAACCACCCAATTCCAATAGTGCATCTGGTGCCAGCGTTTTGGGCCATGGAGATAAAAAGGCATTATGCCCTACTATGGCCGCTGCCAAATGGTCTCTGGTCACGGGAGCTCCCATGCGGCGCGAGCTAACCCTCTAAGAACTTGGCATTAAATTGGCCCAAGGCCGCAGTGCCGCTAGACATTGAAAAATAAGAAAAAAGGTGGTGCCCGAGGGCGGATTCGAACCACCGACACAGCGATTTTCAGT
>TARA_R110001606_G_scaffold81584_2_pt1 | contig 47869 bp, 48 predicted proteins | sample TARA_R110001606 | Tara Oceans TARA_R110001606 (sample SAMEA4398315) | marine metagenome | biome: Polar Biome; feature: [SRF] surface water layer (ENVO:00010504); material: water (ENVO:00002006), including particulate matter (ENVO:01000060) such as... | depth 5 m
CGCCGGCGTACCAGGTGCAGTGGCCGCCACAACAAAGCGGTGAGCTGTGGCGCGTCGACATCGACTACGCCGGCGGCGGGCTGGCGTTTGAAGGTTACATTGCCGATCCCCAGAGCGATGAGCCGCTGGCCCAGGAAAACCGCCGTGGTGATTACGTCTTTTATCACGAAAATGGTAAGCCCCATTTGAAAGGCCAGTACGATGACGAAGGCCTGATTACCGGCATCGAGACCGTTTACCGCCGCGATGGCAGCCGCGAAGAGCTGCGCCAATATGAGCCGGATGGCTATTACCCGGTGAAGCGTTTCTATGCCGACGGCAGCGTCGAGCTGGAATCGCTGGAGAGCACCGCCGAGCGCCAGGACCCGATCAAACGTTACCGCCGTGACGGCTCCCTGCTGATGGATTATTTCACCTTGCAGCGCGAGGGTGCGCCGGTGCGCGTGCGGCTCAGCTACGATCCCCAGGGGCGTGTGACGCAGCGTAAGGAAGAGGCGAACGGCGAGGTGATGACCGAGGAGTATCGCGCCGACGGCAGTTTGAAAGAGCGCAATCGGCGCGGTCAGGGCGAGTCCTATCGTTCGATCACCCAAGCCTATGATGAGCAGGGCAAATTGAAATATCGCCGCCAGGTGATGATGCCGGATTTTGATTACGATGGCCTGCAGGTCCACGTCGACGGCGATACGCGCAGCGAGGAACACTACAAAAACGGCCTCCAGGAGGGGCTGTATACGGTGCGCCGCGACGGCCAGTTGCTGAGACGGGGCGAATACCATGATGACAAGCCGGTGGGTGACTGGTTTGAAACCGATAAGAACAGCGGCGCCGTTACCTTTATCTCCTACGACGACCACGGCGAATTTCAGCACCAGTTCGAGATCGGCGCGGATCTGGTGGTGCGCGACGATCAGGGAATACCCGGGTTGCCGGAGGCGTTTCAGGAAGTGACGCGCACCCTGCCCGAGGTGGGCACCACCTGGCTGTACCAGTTCAACGACGCGGAACCGGTGGTGCTGACTCTCACCGAAAAGGACGGCGATCAAGCCCGCTACCAGGTGGGCCAGGGCCAGGCCACACTGGAAGAGGATGTGCACCGCTATCAGCCGGTGGACCAGGAGAACGGGCCCATGCTGCGCTTCCCCCTGCACCCCGGGGACGTGTGGCGCTACCGCACCGAGGACACCGTCAAGGTGCCGGCCTCGGACGGCGCCCACTGGCAGTACCGCTACCGCACCCAGATCACCAGCACGGTGAGCGCGGTGGAAACCATCCGCGTCGGCGCCGGCACTTTCAAGGCGCTGCGCATCAGCCGCGAGATCGCCTGGCGCAAGGACCAGGCCAGCGGCGAAGGCGGCGGGCTGGACCGCATCAAGAACGGCGGCGACGGCCAGGTGGACGGCTTTACCCAAGAGTTGCTGTGGTACGCGCCGGAGGCCGGCCGGGTGGTGCTCAAGGCGCATATGGAATCCGGTGACCCGAACCTGCCGGGTCGCCCGGCGGAGCAACTGCTGGACAACGCCGCCACCTGGTTCACCGAGCTGGTGGCCCTGGCCGGCCCGGGCGACACCGCCGAGGCCGGCGAGCCGCGTCATGCGCGTGCCCCGCAGGCCGGTTGGATCGGTTTCCCGATGCAGCGCAACAACACCTGGGAATACCTGATGCAGAGCCATTCGCCGCAATAGCCCGGGCGGTTGCACGTGGCCGGCCCCGTTACGTTGAGGTACGATCGTGCAAAACAACGGATGGGAAAGCGGGCATGGATCAGGCGACATTGATTGCGGTGGGGCTTCCCGCCGCGCTGTTTTTGATCATGGTGGGGATGGGGCTGACACTCACGCTCCGTGATTTCCGGGAAGTTCTGGTGGCGCCGCGCGCCACCCTGTTCGGGCTGGTGGCGCAGATCATTCTGCTGCCGCTGGTGGGCATCGGCCTGGCGCTGACGCTGGACTTGTCGCCGGCGCTGGCGGTGGGGCTGGTGATCATTGCCGCCTGCCCCGGCGGCACCACCTCTAATCTGTTCACCTTTCTCGGTCGCGGCGACGTGGCGCTTTCCATTGTGCTGACCGTGGCCGCCAGCCTGATCACCATTGTCACTTTACCGCTGTTCGCCGGCTGGGCCCTGGAGCGCTTCAGCGATGCCGGCCGCACCGTGTCGTTGCCGGTTTTGCGTACCATCGCCACTTTGCTGGTGATCGTTCTGGTGCCGGTGGCGCTGGGCATGGTGGTGCGTCATCGGCGGCCAGCTTGGGCGGCAAAAGGCGAGAAGGTGGTCAGTGTGTTTGGCCTTCTGGTGCTGATCGTGGTGATCGTTATGCTGCTGGTGGACCTGGGCGAAGAAGCTCTGGTGTTGCTGCGCCAGGGTGGTGCCGCGGTGGTGTTGCTGAACCTGGTCGGGCTGGCGCTGGGCATGGCCGGTGGCCGCCTGATCGGCCTGAGCCGGGCCCAGGCGTTCACGGTGGCGATTGAACTGGGCATCAAGAACGGCACCCTGGGGCTGATGGTCACGCTCACCCTGCTGCAATCCGAAGCGATGTCGGTGCCGGCAGCGGTGTACGGCGTGCTGATGTTCCTGTTCGGGTTTCTGATGTTGGGCTACAGCCGGCTTAGCGGGATTGGGCGTTGATGGGGGGAACGGGGAACAGGCCGTGCCGGGTTGGGTGCACAGCTTTGTAGACGGTGGCTGCAAGCCACAAGCCGCAAGCCACAGGCTGCATGGGAAGGTGGGGGTCAGCCAGCGTCGTCGGGTGGGCGGGTTGGGGTGGCGGCGGTGTGGCGCTTGGGGGTGTGCAGCAGGGCTGACACTGGCACCAGCCGCACGCCGGCTTGTTCGATCACCGGCAATACCTGGCGCAGGTAGGCGATGGTTTCCGGGTAGGGGTGGCCAATGGCGATGGCGTGGCCGCGCTGGCGCGCCAGCTCCAGTAGCTTGTTGAACTGGTCGTTGATGCGCGCGAAATCACGCTGGTTGTCGAGAAACACGTCGCGGCGGCCGGTGGCCACGCCCTGTTGCCGGGCGGTGCGCTCGGCGACCGTGGCGGCGCTGGTGCGGCTGTCCAGAAAGTAGAGGTGCCGTTTGCCCAGTTCGCTCATCAGGCGCCGCATCGGCTGGTGCTCGGCGGTGAGCGCGCTGCCCATGTGATTGTTGACGCCGCGGGCGGCCGGCAGAGTGGCGCGGGCCTGATCGAGGACCGCGGCGATGCGGGCCTGGCTCATGGTGTCGTTGATGGCGCCTGCGTCCAGGTGGCGCGCGTCCAGCGCGGCCATTGGCAGATGAATCATCACCTCTTTGCCGGTGCTGGCGGCCTGGGCACCCAGGCGCCGGGCAAACGGGGTTGCCGGAATCACCGCGCAGGTGAGTGCGCCGGGCAGAGCGAGCACCGCCTCGCCATGGGCGCGGTTGTAGCCCAGGTCATCGATGATGATGGCGATGCGGGGCGGGGCCGCCATGGCGAGCCCGGCGGCCACCCCGTAAAGGAGTGCCGCCGCCATGAAAAGCGGTCTCACCTTGGTGTGGAGGCCGCGTTCCGCGCGTCGTCGGGGCGCCGCTCAAGTTGGCGCCGCTCGGCCAGGTTGATGCCCTTGAGAATGGACAGCGCCTGGGAGAGCGGGTAGTCGCGGCTGGCCAGCGCCTCCGGGGGCTCTTTTTTATCGTCCGCCGGTTCGCTGGCTTTCTGGTTGAGCAGGTGATGGGGCAGATCGGATTCGCGCAGCAGGCTGTCTTCCACCAGCTTGACGCTGGCCACCTGAATCGCAATGTCCGGAACAATACCCTGGGCCTGAATCGACCGGCCCTTGGGAGTGTAGTAACGCGCGGTGGTCAGTTTGAGGGCGTTGTCGCCGCTGATCGGCAGCACCGTCTGCACCGAGCCCTTGCCGAAGGTGCGGTTGCCCACCACTATGGCCCGGCCCTGGTCTTGCAGGGCGCCGGCAACGATCTCCGAGGCGGACGCCGAGCCGCCGTTGACCAGCACCACCAGGGGCAGGCCATGCAACTGGTCGCCGGGGGTGGCGGAAAAGTCGTTGCGGCTTTGCGCGTCGCGGCCCTGGGTGTAAACCACCAGGCCGCTGTCCATGAACAGATCCGCCACTTCCACCGCGCCGGTCAGCACGCCGCCGGGGTTGTTGCGCAGATCCAGAACCAGACCCTTCAGATCGCCGTTGGCTTCCAGCTTGTTCAGGGCCTGGCCGGCTTCGGTGCCGGTGTTGTTCTGGAACTGGGAAATGCGCAGATAGCCGTAACCGGGCTCCAGGGTTTCCTGTTTGACGCTGTGCACCTGAATGCGATCGCGTTTCAGAGTCACCGAGTGGGGTTTGTCGGCGCCGTCGCGCAGCACCGACAGGGTCACTTCGCTGCCGGTCTTGCCGCGCATCAATTCCACCGCTTCCTGCAGGCCGATGCCTTTCACGAAGGTGTCGTCGATTTTCAGAATCAGATCGCCGGCCTGGATATCGGCGCGGCTGGCGGGGGAGTCGTCGATGGGCGTGACCACCTTGACGAAACCGTCTTCCATGGTCACCTCCAGCCCGAGCCCGCCGAATTCGCCGGTGGTCACCGATTGCAGGTCCTCGAACTGGTCCGGGGTCAGGTAGGCTGAGTGCGGGTCCAGCTCCATCAGCATGCCGCGAATCGCCGCCTGGATCAGGTCATGCTCGTCCACCTCGGTGACATAAGCGCCACGAATGCGCTCCAGCACCTCGGCGAAGGCGCGCAGCTCGGTCACCGGCACGCCTTGTTTCTTGGCTTGCTGATCGACTTCCGGGTCTTGGGCGTGGGCCAGGGGGGCGGCCAGGGCGATCACGAAAAAAGCATTGCGCAGTATGGCGTGAGAGGTCTTCAGCATGGTCTTCCTCAACCCGGGAGCGGTGTCAGTCATCGGTGCGGGCAATCGGCGGCAGTGTAACACGGTGGTCGCACCAACGCGCCGGATTGACCACCTTGCCACGGTGGCGGATTTCAAAGTAAAGCGCGCTGCGGGCATTGCCGCCGGAGCGTCCGGCCAGGGCCAGCACATCGCCGGTGGCGACCCATTCCCCGACCTCGCGCAGCAGGCTCTGGTTGTAACCGTAGAGCGTCAGGTAGCCGCCGCCGTGGTCGAGAATAATCAGCAGCCCATAGCCGCGCATCCAATCGGCGAACACCACCCGGCCAGGGTGAATGGCGCGCACCGGCGTGCCGGTGTCGGCGGCCAGGATCACGCCGTCCCAGCGCAGGGCGCCTTCGCGGGTTGAATTAAACCCGGACAGCACCTTGCCCGGCACCGGCCAGGGCAACTTGCCGTCCAGGGTGCCGAAGGGTTTGCCAGCGGCGTCCGGTGGCACCCCGGGCAGGGTGCGGCGCATGTCCTCGAGCAGTTTTTCCAGGTGCTTCTGATCCTGGCGCAGCCCGGCGATGTTGCTGCCGCGCTGATCCAGAGAGCGGTTCAGGCTGGCGATGTTCTGTTCGCGCTCGGCCACCGCGCCCTTAAGACGCTTTTCATGGGCCGCCAGTTCCGTGCGCCGGTCAAGCAGGTCGGCGCGGGCGGCGTTGACCTGTTCGGCCACCTGGCGCAATTCCACCAGTTCGCCCTGCAAGGCGGTCAGCCGCTTGGTGCGGGCACGCTGAAAATACTCCTGATAGCGCAGCAGCCGGGCGATGCGTTCCGGGTCTTGCTGATTGAGCAGCAGCTTGATGCGCTCCTCGCGGCCGGTCTCGTAGCTGGCGCGCACTGTCTTCGCCAGCCACTGCAATTGCAGCTTCTTTTCCTCGGCCAGTCGCGCCTGGTGTTTCTCCAGCCCGTCCAGACGCCGCTGCGCGGCGCGGGCGTCGTTCTCCAGAGCGCGCCGCTCGCGCACCAGCTTGCTGATCCGGGTTTCGGTGGTGCGCAGGCTGGCCCGCTGGCTGTCGCGCTCTTCGAGATCCTGGTTCTGGGCCTCGGAGAGCGTCTCGATGCGGGCTTTGAGCTCCTTGAGCTGCTGCGGAGAGGCCTGTTCGGCGCGCAGCAGGACGGGGATCAGTAGTAGCAGCAGAAAAACAGGCTTCATGGTGTCCTTATATTAACCGACCGGTGGTGTGTATACTTGACGCCGATTTTCCGCCGGCAGGATTGCAATCATGGATCGTATCATCGAGTTCGCCAGCAGCCACTATCTGTTGGTCTCCGCCTTTTTCCTTTTGTGGGCGGTGTTTTTTACCCTGGAGTCCCGTCGCGGCGGTAAGGCGATCAGCCCGCAGATGGCCACCAACCTGGTCAACCAGAACGACGCGGTGATCGTGGACGTGCGCGATAACGACGAATTTCGCGCCGGTCATATACCCGGCAGCCTTAACCTGCCCGCCGGTAAGGCCATGGAGCGCCTCGCCGAGCTGGAGCAGTATAAGGAACGGCCGCTGATTCTCACCTGCAAGGCGGGCAATCAGGCCGCGCACCTGGGGCGCCAGCTGCGCACCAAGGGCTTTAAGGACATCTATCGCATTCAGGGCGGGGTGACCGCCTGGCGCAATGATAACCTGCCAGTGGCGAAAGCCTGATGGCACGGGTCACGCTCTACACCACTGCCTGGTGCCCGTTTTGCGTGCGTGCCAAGCAATTGCTGGCCGGCAAACAGGCCGAGGTGGATGAGATCGACGTGGATCGCGATCCGGCCCGCCGGCGAGAGATGATGGAGCGTAGCGGCCGCCGCACCGTGCCGCAAATCTGGATTGGGGACCGTCACGTTGGCGGTTGTGATGAACTTTACGCATTGCAGCGGGCGGGGGAGCTCGACGACCTGCTCGCCGGATAACGGAGAAAAACCATGGCTGACGATCAGCAAAAGGTATTCCAGCTTCAGCGCGTGTATCTGAAGGACACCTCGTTCGAGTGCCCGGGGGCGCCGGACATCTTCCTTCAGGAATGGAAACCCAAGGTCAACGTGCAGTTGAACAATGCCGCTCGCCGGCTGGGCGAGGGCAACGAATTCGAGGTGGAGATCACCGTCACGGTGACCGCCAAGGACGAGCAGGAAAGCCGCACTTTCTATTTGGTGGAAGTGACCCAGGCGGGCATCTTCACGGTGGTTAATATCGAGGGCGAGGAACGCGCCCAGTTGCTGGGTTCCTACTGCCCCAGCGTGCTGTTCCCTTACGCTCGCGAAGTGGTTTCCGATCTGGTTTCCAAGGGCTCATTCCCGCAGATGATTCTGCAACCGCTCAACTTCGACGCGCTGTATCAGCAGCAGCGTGACAAACAGAATGGCGAGGGCGCCGCCACCGGTACCTCCGCCACCATGCAGTAACCGGGCTTCGCGCCTATCCGGCGCCCGGGTAACCGAGCTGCCGCCACGCTTCGTAGAGCGTTACCGCCACCGCGTTGCTGAGATTAAGGCTGCGGCTGCCAGCGACCATCGGCAGCCGCAGGCGCTGTTGTTCGGGCAAACCGGCCAGCAGCGCTGTGGGCAGACCCCGGGTTTCCGGGCCAAACAGCAGCACATCCCCGTCCTTGAAGCCGGCGTCCGCCGGTGCCCGCTGGCCGCGGGTGGTGAGCGCGAACACGCGCGCGCCTGGCAGCCGCTTCAGAAACGTCGGGTAATCCGCGTGCACCTCGACGCTGGCCAGATCCCGGTAGTCCAGCCCGGCCCGGCGCAGCCGTTTCTCATCCAACTGAAAACCGAGCGGTTCAATCAAATGCAAGGTGGCGCCGGTATTGGCGGCAAGGCGCATCACATTGCCGGTGTTGGGCGGTATTTCCGGTTCGAACAGGGCGATATGCAGCATGGTCGGCGGCGTTGGCGGTGGGGCAAACATGGTAACCGCTTGCCGCGCACTTTTCTTTGCGCTTTGCTGGGCGCTGGTTCAGCCGGGCAGCGGCGATCACGGAAAAGAGGGCAGGCGATGGCGCAGCGGAGCACACCATGAAACGGGTCTATGAGGCCCGCGACGGGCTGGAAGCGCATATGGTGGCCGGGTTGCTGGAGCAGGCCGGCCTGCTGGCGCAGGTCAATGGCGATATGCTGCAGGGTGGCATCGGCGAACTGCCGGCGCTGGGCCTGGCCAGTGTCTGGGTCGCCGACAACGACGAACACCGCGCCCGCGAAGTGATCGCGGATTTCGAGGCCAGCCAGCCGCTCCCCGGCGCGCCATCGCTGCGTGAACGCCTGCGCCCCACCGAGCACCACCATGAAGACACCCGCCGCGCGTTCCGCCACGGTCTGCTGATCGGCCTGGTGGTCGGAGCGGTGGCGGTGCTGTGGTTGTTGCGCGGCGGGTGACGCACCCTTTCGCGGTCGAGGACCGCTCCCACAGCGGCTTCGTTGCCAAGCGGGGCGAATCTGACTTGAAACAAGCAAGACCCGCCGCTCACGGCTGGAACGCCGAAGGCGGCCCGAAGGGTGAGTGGCAACGCCACGAATCAAGTAGAGCGCCCCAAAGGGCGTCAACAGCGGTAAGAGGTATCTTCTCACGGTCATTGCTCTTGCAGGACACCATGGAATCTCCCACAAAAACATTCCAACCCGGATATGGCCCTGCTACGGCGCCGCGTGGGAGCGGTCCTTGACCGCGAACCGAGCCTGAAAGGCGAGGCGGGTCTGGCAGAGCTCTTTCGTGGTCAGGGACCGCTCCCACATAAAAAACGGCCCCGAAGGGCCGTCCTTTTCAGCGCCAATCAGCGGCTGGCGCGTTTGCGTTCGGTTTCGGTGAGCAGCTTTTTACGCAGGCGCAGGTAGTGGGGGGTGACCTCCACCAGCTCATCGTCTTCGATGAAGTCCAGCGCCTGTTCCAGGCTGAAACGCACCGGCGGGGTGAGGATGATGTTTTCGTCGGTGCCGGAGGCGCGCATGTTGGTGAGCTGCTTGCCCTTGGTGGGGTTGACCACCAGATCGTTGCCACGGTTGTGGATGCCGATCAACTGGCCTTCGTACACTTCCACGTTGGGTTCGATCAGCATGCGGCCGCGTTCCTGCAGGTTGAACAGGGCAAAGCCCAGCACCTTGCCGCTGACCATGGACACCAGCACGCCATTGCCGCGCTTGGCCATGTCGCCGGGTTTGTATTCGCCGTAGTGGCTGAAGGTGCTGTTAAGAATGCCGGTGCCGGAGGTGAGGGTCAGGAACTGGCTGCGGAAGCCGATCAGGCCACGGCTGGGTACGGTGAAGGTCAGGCGCACACGGCCTTTGCCGTCGGGTTCCATGTTGGTCATCTCGGCGCGGCGCAGGCCCAGGTGCTCCATGATGGAACCCTGGTGTTGATCTTCCACGTCGGCCATGACGCTTTCGTAGGGCTCTTGTTTGACGCCGTCCACCTCGCGGATGATCACCTGCGGGCGGCCCACCGCCAGCTCGAAGCCTTCGCGGCGCATGTTCTCGATCAACACGGAAAGGTGCAGCTCGCCGCGGCCGGAAACGCGGAACTGGTCGGCGCTGCCGGTCTCTTCCACGCGCAGGGCCACGTTGTGCTTGAGCTCCGCTTCCAGGCGCTCGCGGATCTGGCGGCTGGTGACGAACTTGCCGTCCTTGCCGGCGAACGGCGAGGTGTTGACGTGGAAGAACATGCTCACAGTGGGTTCGTCCACGGTCAGCGCCGGCAGCGCTTCCACGTTGTTCGGGTCGCACAGGGTGTCGGAGATATCCAGCGGGTCCATGCCGGTCACGCAGACAATGTCGCCGGCGCTGGCGCTGGGCACATCGACCCGGTCCAGGCCGTGATGGCCCATGATCTGCAAAACGCGGCCGTTACGCACATCGCCATTGATGTCGATGATTTTGACCTGCGAGTTGGCTTTAACGCTGCCGCGCTTGATGCGGCCAATGCCGATCACGCCCAGGTAGCTGTTGTAGTCCAGCGAGGAAATCTGCATCTGGAACGGGCCGTCGGCGTCTACTTCCGGTGCCGGTACCCGGTCGATGATGGCCTGGAACAGCGGCGCCATGTCGTCGGCCAGGTTGTCCTGGTCGAGGCCAGCGATGCCGTTCAGCGCGGAGGCGTAGACCACCGGGAAATCGAGTTGCTCGTCGCTGGCGCCGAGGTTGTCGAACAGGTCGAACACCTGGTCCATGACCCAGTCCGGGCGGGCGCCGGGGCGGTCGACCTTGTTGATCACCACGATCGGCTTGAGGCCGGCGGCGAACGCTTTCTGGGTGACGAAGCGGGTTTGCGGCATCGGGCCGTCCACCGCGTCCACCAGCAACAGCACCGAATCCACCATCGACATCACGCGCTCCACCTCGCCACCGAAGTCGGCGTGGCCGGGGGTGTCGACGATGTTGATGCGGTAATCACCGTATTTGAGGGCGGTGTTCTTGGAAAGAATGGTGATGCCCCGTTCCTTCTCCAGGTCGTTGGAGTCCATTACCCGTTCCACGTTGCCGGCGCGGTCTCCCAGGGTGCCGGATTGTTGCAGCAGCTTGTCCACCAGGGTGGTCTTGCCGTGGTCAACGTGGGCGATGATGGCGATGTTGCGCAGGCGTTCGATCACAAAAAAAGCTCCGTATTACGGGTAATGCCACCGCCGGTCCAAGGATATCGGGATGCCCGCGAGCAGCTTCGCCGGGGCGGACAAGCCCGTCGTTCGGGGCATGTTGGGGGGATCGGGGGGCGGATTCGGGGGCGCATTGTACAGTCCTTAGCCCCGGGGAAGCCATAACAACCTGATGACATCGGTGTCGGAGGCTTTTCCGGGGCCTCGCGCGGCGGCCGGCCGGGCGGTGGGCGAGGCCGGGCAACCATGCCAGAATGTGACGCCGTTCATGGCCCCGGCCCACGCTGACCCGCTCAGGCAGGGCCACGACGCCGATGCGCAACCAAATGGCATCGGGCCGGTCGTAGAGCCTGTCATGATTTTTGTGCCACTAGGGCCTGTTCACACTAATTTGATGGCCGCTTTGGGGCGCAACCCGAAGGGCCGGGGTCGTTTTCGCGCAATCCCGCGTTGCGGTTCGCTTGTGTGGCGGCCCACACCGCGCTCACCGCGCCTTGGTTTGCGCGAAAACGACCTCCGGCGCGACCATCAAATTAGTGTGAACAGGCCCTAAATCGGGGATGAATATTGGTTATGCGTTACCGTTGGGCGCCTGCGTTGCTTGCCCTGGCCTGCACGGCCCAGGCCGGCGGGCCGGCACCGGCCAGCAAAGTGATATTGGGGTTGCATGAGCAGGTGCATATCCGAGAATTGGGGCTGACGCTGCCGGCCAAGCTGGACACCGGCGCGGAATCGGCGTCGCTGAGCGCCGATCAGGTGCGCACTTTTTTGCGTGACGGACACCAGATGGTCTCCTTCGCGTTGGCCGTGGACGCCGACACCCGCGAAAAATGGGGCCTCGGCGCCGGCCCGTCGGATCGTATAGAGTTGCCGCTGGCCGATCATGTACGTATAAAGCAGCGCGCGGAGAGCGCGCTGCCCGGTGACAAGGGATATACCCGTCGGCCGGTGGTGGCATTGACTCTGTGCGTGGGCGATCGCCTCGCCACGGTGGAGGTCAACCTCACCGATCGCCGGGCGTTCAGCTACCCGTTACTGGTCGGGTCGGAGGCGTTGCGTGATTTGGGCGCGCTGGTGGACCCGGCGATATCAATGGGGCGCGGGGCGCCGGATTGTGCCCGGGGCGGAGCCGCCGCGGGCGCCGAATAATTGGAATAAGGCTAGACAATGCGTTCTGTAAAGTTGCACGCCCGGCTGTTGGCCACCACTTTGCTTATCGTTGGCATCGGCAGCATGGCGTATCAGGTGCTGGTACAGAAAGTCCCGCTGAAGGAAAGCGAAACCGATCCGGTGTGGGTGGTGGACGCCCAGGTCAGTTTCACCGCCCGCCCCAACCAGCCCCTCAAGGCGCGCATGTTCGTGCCGCCTCTGGACAGCGGCTTTACCGCGCTCAACGAAAGCTTTATTTCCAATAATTACGGGGTCAACGTCAACCGCGAGAACGGCAACCGCCTGGTGACCTGGTCGGCCCGTCGCGGCGCTGGCGAGGAAACCCTCTATTACCGTTTGATGTTGACCCCGCGCTTCGCCGAGCCGCCACCACCGCCGGAAGGCGGGCCGCAGTTTCGTCCCAGTCCTTCTTTGCAGGGCGCGGAGCGGGTCGCTGCGGATGCTCTGCTGGCGCCGATTCGCCAGCATTCGGCGGATATCGAAACCTTTATCAGCGAGACCATCAAGCGCGTCAACAACTTGGAAAACGATAACGTGAGGCTGCTGCTGGGCGGCGACCTGCGCCCGGAAAACCGGGCCCGCGTGGTGGATTTGCTGCTGGCGGTGGCGCATATCCCCGCCGAGCCGGTGCACACCCTGCAACTGGCGGACAACAAGAGCCAACAGCCGGAACTGTGGCTGCGCACCTTTAATGGTCAGGACTGGCTTTACTTCAACCCGCTGGATGGCCGGCAGGGCCTGCCCGAGGACCGGTTGGTATGGTGGAGCGGCGAAAAGCCGCTGCTGACCCTGGAAGGCGGGCGCGGATCGCGGGTCAGCTTCAGTGTGCACGAGAACGAAATGAGCGCTCTGCAACTGGCGCAATCGCTGAAGCTGCAAGACCGCAACACCTTTATTGATTTCACGTTTTATGAACTGCCAGTGCCGACCCAGCAGCTGTTGAAGGTGCTGATCATGATTCCGGTGGGCGTACTGCTGGTGCTGCTGATCCGCTCGCTGGTGGGCATGGAAACGCTGGGCACGTTCACACCGGTGCTGATCGCGCTGGCGTTCCGCGAGACCCAGGTGATCTGGGGCGTGCTGTTGTTCACCGGCATCACCACCGTGGGCTTGTCGGTGCGATCCTATCTTGAGCATTTGAAATTGCAGCTGTTGGCACGATTGTCGGTGGTGCTGACTTTCGTGGTGATCATGATGGGCGTGATCACGCTGCTCAGCTACAAGCTGGGGCTGTCCACCGGCTTGTCGGTGGCGCTGTTCCCGATGGTGATTCTGACCATGGTGATCGAGCGGGTTTCCATCGTGTGGGAAGAGCGCGGCGGGCCGCAGTCATTGAAAGTGGCGATTGGTACTCTGATCGCCGCCGTCCTGTGCCATTTCCTGATGGTCTGGGAGCAGCTCATCTATCTGGTGTTCACCTTCCCCGGGATTCTGTTGATGCTGGCGGCGGTGATGGTGGTGATGGGCCATTATCGCGGCTATCGCCTGATGGAACTGCTGCGCTTTCGGGCGATGACCGAAGAGGGCAACTGATGTTCGGGATCAACACCTGGAAGGCCCTGCGCCGGCGCGGGGTGATGGGCATCAACCAGCGCAACGGCGATTATGTGCTGATGTACAACGACCGCCATCTCTACCCGCTGGTGGATGATAAGATCCGCACCAAGAATCTGGCGCTCAGCGCCGGCATCCGGGTGCCGGAGATGTACGGCATCATCGATACCGAGCAGGGCATCAGCACGCTGGATCACATTGTCGAAACCCACGGCGACTTCGTGATCAAGCCCGCCCAGGGCGCTGGCGGCGATGGCATCATGGTGATCTCGGATCGCTTTGAAGGCTTCTACCGCAGCTCCTCGGGCCGCATGATCAGCCCCGAGGAGCTGGAGTTTCACATCTCCGGGATTATCTCGGGCATCTATTCCCTGGGCGGGCACCGCGACCGGGCCCTGATTGAGTATCGGGTGCGCTCCACCGACCTGTTCGACCGCATCAGCATTGGCGGTGTGCCGGACGTGCGCATCATCGTGCTCAAGGGCTACCCGGTGGCGGCCATGCTGCGCTTGCCAACCCGCCAATCCGACGGCAAGGCCAACCTGCACCAGGGCGCCATTGGCGTGGGCGTGGACATCGCCACCGGCGTGACGCTCAGCGGCACCTGGCACAACCTGAAAATTGATCGCCACCCGGACACCGCCCATCCGGTGGCCGGGGTGCAAATCCCCGATTGGCAGGAATGCCTGGACCTGGCGGCACGCTGCTATGACCTCACCGGGCTGGGGTATCTGGGGGTGGATCTGGTGATGGACAAACACAAAGGCCCGATGATGCTGGAGTTGAACGCCCGGCCCGGGCTGAACATTCAGATCGCCATCGACGATGGCCTGGTGCGCCGCTGTCAGATCGTTGAGAAGCACCTGGAGAAGCTCGGCGACGACGCCGAGGCCGAACCGGTGGCGCGGCGGGTGGCGTTGTCCAAGCAGCACTTCGCGGTGGCCCGGCTGCCTGATCAGGTGATTACGACGGCGCAGTAGCGCCGTCTTCACGACCTTTCCCATATTAAGGTTCAATTAACACTGGTTGGTTATTCTCGCGACTTCTCGTTTCGGTTCGCGGTGTTCCCATGGCAGTGGCTCCCGCCCATAAGGGCCTGTTCCCCCGTCTTTTTTTTCTGACCAACTACGGCCTGTTGCTGGTCGTGACCGGCTATATCGCCCACCAGAGCCTGATGCCCTGGGAGAAAGGCTGGAACGTGCTGTTCACGCTGGCGGCGCTGTTCGGTTACGCCTTTGTTTATCTGCTGCCGACCCTGTTGATGACGGCGCTGGCCTGGTGGTTGTTGCCACGTCCGCTGGCGCGAGCGCTGGCGGTGCTGCTGGCCAGCGTGGTTCTGATGCTGTTGATCGTGGACAGCCAGGTGTATCGGCTGTACGGCTTTCACATCAACGGATTCGTCTGGAACCTGATGGTCACCCCGGGGGGCATCGCCTCTATGGGCGGCAGCGACGGCACCGTTTACTCGGTGGGGCTGGTGTGTCTGGCGATCGTGGTGCTGGAGGCGGCGCTGATGGCGCTCTCGGTGCATCGCCGTGGCCCGGTGCTGCGCTGGTGGCTGGTGGCCACGGTGCTGTTGGGGTGCATGCTCGGCGAGCGTTTTGTTTATGGTCTGAGTCATTTGAACGGCTATCGCCCGGTGCTGGCGATTGCCCATGAAATCCCACTTTATCAGCCCGCCACCTTTGCCAGCGTCGCCAAGGATCTGGGTTACCAGGTCAAGCGTCGCACCAGTATCGATGTCACCGATTCCGGCCGGCTCCAGTATCCGTTGAACGCTTTGCAGCGGCGGGACAACCCGCCCAGCCCGAACGTGCTGTTTCTGGTCGCCGAATCCCTGCGCGGCGATATGCTGACCCCGGAAATCATGCCCAATCTGTGGCGCTTCGCCAGCCAGCATGGGCGGCGCTACAGCGATCACTTCAGTGGCGGCAACGGCACCCGCATGGGCATTTTTTCCCTGTTCTACGGCTTGCCCGGCAACTATTGGTTTTCGTTTCTCAATGCCCGCAAGCCGCCCTTGCTGATCAGTGAAATGCAGCGGCGCGACTACCGGTTCGGCTTGTACACCAGCGCCCGTTTCAGTTATCCGGAATTCGACAAGACCGTGTTCGCCGGCGTGCCCCAAGACGTGATGGTCAGCGACGACGCTGGCCAGGGCTGGCAGCGCGACCGCCGCAACGTGGCCCGGCTGCTCGATTTCCTGCACCAGGATGGCAATGGCAGGCCGTTCTTCGGGTTTATGTTTTTCGAATCCCCCCACGCCCGCTATTACTTCCCCGAAGAAAGCGTGATTCGCAGCGATTATCTGGCCGACTTCAACTACGCCACCATGGACGTACACGAAGACATGCCGCGCATCTTCAACCGCTACATCAATTCGGTGCATCATCTCGATCAGCAACTGGGCCGGGTGATCGATGAGCTGGAGAGCAGCGGCCAACTGGACAACACCCTGGTGGTGATCACCGGAGACCACGGCGAGGAATTCATGGAGCATGGCCGCTGGGGGCACAACTCGGAATTTCATGATGAGCAGGTGCACGTGCCGCTGGTGATCGCCGGCCCGGGCATCGATCCGGCGGTGGTCGACCTGCCCACCAGTCACTTGGACGTGGCGCCCACGGTGATGCAGCGCCTGGGCGTCACCAGCCCCAGCGGTGATTACGCGGTCGGCGTGCCGTTGGACCAGGTCAGCCCGGACCGCTACCGGCTCGCCGCCAGTTGGGACGCGGTGGCCTACATGGGCCAACAGTTCAAGATCGCCATGCCCATGAACGCCGGCGGCCTGGCCGAAATGAGCGTCAGCCGCGCCGATGACGAACCGGTGGCGGACGAAGAAGCGGTCTTCGCCAGCGAGCAGACGCGGCTGGCGAGGGTGCTGCGCGACATGTCGCGGTTTTATCGGAAATAGGACGCCGGACGCTGGACGCTGGACGCCGGACGCCGGACGCTAAGATCAAAACCCGGGCCGAAGAGCATTGCGGCTACGCAAGAGCCTTTTGCGCGCCCCCATCGTTGCGGTGCCGGGGTTGAGCGTCCGGCGTCCAGCGTCCGGCGTCAGGCGTAAAACGCCAGACGCTAAGATCAAAACCCGGACCAAAGAGCATTGCGGCTACGCAAGAGCCTTTTGCGCGCCCCCTCGTTGCGGTGCCGGGGTTGAGCGTCCGGCGTCCGGCGTCCGGCGTCAGGCGTCTAGCCTCCAGCATCAGGCATATAAGCTCCACCTCCTTCCATGCTATACTTTCGCGCCCATTTTTTGATCAGCGAAAATCGCAGGCGGAGTGCATGTCCGAGGTAGCCCCCCCACCGATTCAACGCCGGGCCATTGCCCTGGTATCCGGAGGCCTGGACTCGATGCTGGCCGTGAAGGTGATGCAGGAGCAGGGCGTTCACGTGGAGGGGGTGAATTTTTTCACCGGTTTCTGCGTGGAGGGCCATACCCATGCGATCCGCAAGAAAGACCAGGACAAAGACAAGCGCAACAACGCCTTGTGGGTGGCGGAGACGCTGGGCATCCAGTTGCACATCGTGGACATCTCCGAGGAATACAAGGATGTGGTGCTCAACCCCAAGCACGGTTATGGCGCCAACCTGAATCCCTGCCTGGACTGCAAGATCTTCATGGTCAACCAGGCCACCCTGATGCTCAACAAGGCACGGGAGCTGGCCGGCGAGAAGGGCTTCGATTTTATTGTCACCGGCGAGGTGGTCGGCCAGCGGCCGAAGAGCCAGCGCAAGGAAACCATGCCGATCATCAGCCGCGAGTCCGGTGCCGATGATCGCCTGCTGCGTCCGCTCAGCGCCCGCAATCTGCCGCCGACCCTGCCGGAACGGGAAGGCTGGGTGGACCGCGAGCGTCTGCATGGCTTCTCCGGCCGCAACCGCAAGCCGCAGATGGCGCTGGCCAAACAGTTCGGCCTGGAAGAATACGCCCAACCCGCCGGTGGCTGTTGCTTCCTCACCGACGAATCCTACTCTCGAAAGCTCACCGACCTGTGGACGGCGCGCAACGAACGCCGCTATGAGCTGGATGACATTATGCTGCTCAAGGTCGGCCGGCACCTTCGCCCGGCGCCGCACTACAAGCTGATCATCAGCCGCGAGGAAGGGGAGAACCGCTTCCTGGAAGGCTACCGTTATCAGTTCACCAGCCTCACCACCGCCAGTTGCCCCGGCCCGCTGGCGCTGGTGGACGGCACCCTGGAAAACGAAGAGCAGCGCCGTCAGGCCGCGGCCATCGTGGCCCGTTACTCGAAGGGCCGTGGCGACGACCAGGTGGTGGTGGAGATGCGCGAGCCCGGCGGCGTGGCCCGGGAACTGACCGTTACCCCGGCCCACCCGGACGACATTCCTCTGGCCTGGAACGTGGGGTAGACATGGCTGAACAGCAGCTGGACGCGCGCCGTCTGCTTTGCCCGATGCCGGTGATCAAAACCCAGAATCGGGTGCGTGAACTGGAAAGGGGCGACATCCTGACGGTAACCTGCACCGATCCGGGGGCCCTCAACGACATTCCCGCCTGGTGCCGGATTAATGGCCATGAGGTCCTGGAGACGCGGGAGAGCGGCCATGATGTGCTGATCACGCTGCGTGTTGGTGAAGCTCGATCCGCACTGTAATGGTGCACTAACGGGCCGTTGGCACCGACTTGGTGCGCACACCTCTGGTGCAGCGCACGGCTTGGGACGAAAATCCGGCCAATGCGCCAAAAAAGGGCTGGCATACTAATTGCTCCCCTATTGGCGTCGCGGGCCTTCTGGCCCAGAATAGCGGCTCTTTGCGTGCCCGCTCCGGCGGCGGCGAGAAGCCAGACACATACCCGTTCCAGGAGGACGCTCAACAATGTCTGAAAAGACGCTGAAACTGATCAAAGATAATGACGTGAAGTGGGTGGACCTGCGTTTTACCGACAGCCATGGTAAAGAGCAGCACGTTACCATTCCGGTGGGCGAAATCGACGAAGACTTCTTCCAGGACGGTAAGATGTTCGACGGCTCCTCCATTGCCGGCTGGAAGGGGATCAACGAATCCGACATGATCCTGATGCCGGACGACGCCACCGCGGTGCTCGACCCGTTCACCGACGTCACCACCATGAACCTGCGCTGCGACATCGTCGAGCCGACCACCATGCAGGGTTACGAGCGTGATCCGCGCTCCATCGCCCGTCGCGCCGAGGAATACCTGAAGTCCACCGGCATCGCGGATTCCGCGTTGTTTGGGCCGGAGCCGGAATTCTTCGTGTTCGATTCGGTGCAGTGGAAGTCCGACATGCAGGGCTCCATGTACAGCATCTATTCCGAAGAAGCCGCCTGGGTGTCCGGCGACGACTTCGAGAAGAACAACATCGGTCACCGTCCCGGTGTGAAAGGCGGCTACTTCCCGGTTCCGCCGGTGGATTCGCTGCACGACCTGCGCGCCGCCATGTGTTCCGCCATGGAGCAGATGGGCCTGGTAATCGAAGTGCATCACCACGAAGTGGGCACCGCCGGCCAGTGTGAAATCGGTGTGGGCGCCAACACCCTGACCGCCAAGGCCGACGAAGTGCAGATCCTCAAGTACTGCGTGCACAACGTGGCCCACGCCTACGGCAAGACCGCCACCTTCATGCCCAAGCCGCTGATCGGTGACAACGGCTCCGGTATGCACGTGCACATGTCGTTGTCCAAGGACGGTAAAAACCTGTTCGCCGGCGACGGCTACGCGGGCCTGTCCGACGAGGCGCTGTTCTACATCGGCGGTATCATCAAACACGCCCGCGCCTTGAACGCCTTTACCAACGGTTCCACCAACTCCTACAAGCGTCTGGTGCCCGGCTTCGAAGCCCCGGTAATGCTGGCGTACTCCGCTCGCAACCGCTCCGCTTCCATTCGGATTCCGTGGGTAAGCAACCCGAAAGCGCGCCGCGTCGAGACTCGTTTCCCTGATCCGTCCGCCAACCCGTACCTGTGCTTCGCCGCGCTGATGATGGCCGGCCTGGACGGTATCAAGAACAAGATCCACCCCGGCGACGCCATGGACAAGGATCTCTACGATCTGCCCGCCGAGGAAGCCAAGGACATCCCCACCGTGTCTCACACCCTGACCATGGCCCTGGATGCTCTGGAAGCCGATTCCGACTTCCTGACCACCGGCGACGTGTTCACCAAGGACATGCTGGACGGCTACATCGACCTCAAGCGTGGCGAGATCGAGCGCCTGAACATGACCCCGCACCCGGTCGAGTTCGATATGTACTACAGCTGCTAAACACCGGCAGTGCTTCACAAAAAACCCGCCTCGGCGGGTTTTTTTGTGGGCGCCTTCCCTGGCCCCCTCTCCCCAACCCCTCTCCCGCAAGGGGAGAGGGGCTAAAAATCGTGCTCTGGAACGTTGCGACGGCAGGTCATGATGGCGTGTTTTGGAGAGTCCCCTCTCCCCTTGCGGGAGAGGGACAGGGACAGGGACAGGGAGAGGGGGCTGTGGGCCGGCCATGTGAAGCCTGATCATTTAACCGCGCCAGCCCGGCCGGCTGCGCCTGTGCCCGCAAAAGCCAGCCTCTCGTCTTGCGCGCCCCCCCCTTTCATTCCCGTTCCCCTGGCGGCAGAATCAAAGCAACCCGTTGAAAGGACCGCCGATGCGAGTTTGTCTGATCTTTCTGCTGTTGCTGGGCTTGTCGCCCGCCTGGGCCGACGAAGCGTCCGGTCGTGACGACACCATTTACCGTACCACCGACAAAAACGGCAACGTGGTCTTCACCGATAATCCCGCGGACAAAAGCCGCGCCGAACCGGTGCGGTTGCGCGAGCCCAATACCGTGCCGATGAAAGCACCGTTGCCGGTGGGCGAGCCGAAGGCCGCCGATGACAAGCAGCAGCCGGCCTTTCAGGGCTATCAGCGGCTCGCCATCACCAGCCCCGAGGATCAAGCCACGGTGCGCAATCCGTCTTCTCCGGTGCCGGTGCGGATATCGCTGGAGCCGGCACTGCGAGATGGTCACCGTCTGGTGGTGCTGGATAACGGCACCCCGCTGCAGGGCCAGGCGTTGGAGAACCCGAACCGGGGCAGCCACACTCTTCAGGTCGAGGTGCGCGATGCCAGCGGTGCCAGCGTGGCCCGCTCCGAGCCGGTGGTGATCCATGTGCACCGCACCAGCGTTTCCCAGCAGGGCCGCGCCAGCGGCGGCTCCGGCGTGGCCACCTATGGCGCCCCAGCGCGTCTGGGCAGCCCGGCCAGCGTTGGCGGCGCCGCCCGCTTCGGCGCCCCGGCCACCACTGGCTCGCCGGCCACGCCCGGGCGCGCCGCCACGCCGTCGTCGGTGGGCGGAGCGTCTTCCTCTTCTTCCTCGTCTTCCTCCTCCCGATGAGCCTGTTTAAATAGCGCTTGCACCATAATGGGGCAATGCCCCATCGTTGACCTTGCTTCGCACCGCGGTCGCGGTGATTCCCATGCGCACAAGCCCGATTCCGGCCCTGTCGTGGGTGGCCTGATAATTGCTTATGCCCTGTTATGGGCCGACTTATGACCAACGACACGATATTGCAAAAACGCTTGCTGGATCACCTGCGCACGGCGGTGGTGATGCTCGACGCGGAGTTGCTGGTGCGCTACCTGAATCCGGCGGCGGAGATGCTGCTCTCCACCAGTGCGTCCAGGGTAGTGGGGCAACCTCTGCCGGATTACTTTTTTGATGACCTGGATGCCCGTGGCGCCCTGAAACAGTGCATTGAGGAAGGCCACCCGTTCACCCGGCGAGAGGCCCGGCTTAACGTGGCGCCCGGCCAGCAAGCGATGGTCGATTACAGCGTCAGCCCGATCCACGAGCCCGGCCAGGCGATGGCGCTGCTGATTGAAATGCAGTCGCTGGATCGCCTGCTGCGCATCACCCGCGAAGACGCGCTGATGCATAGCCATCAGGCCACACGGGCGTTGGTGCGCGGTGTCGCCCATGAAATCAAAAACCCGCTGGGGGGCATTCGCGGCGCGGCGCAGTTGTTGGAGCGCGCTCTGCCGGACCCGGAACTGGCCGAGTACACCCGCGTGATTATCGACGAGGCGGATCGCCTGCGTTCGGTGGCGGATCGCATGCTCGGACCGCGCAAGCCGCCGGCGTTCGCACCGGTCAACGTACACGAGTGCCTGGAGCATGTGCGGCAACTGTTGCTGGCGGAGTACCCGCAAGGGGTGCTGCTGCGTCGCGATTACGACGTCAGTCTGCCGGACGTGATGGCCGATCGGGATCAACTGATCCAGGTGCTGCTGAATCTGATGCGCAACGCCATTCAGGCGCTGCTGGAAGCCCACGTGGCGGACGCCCGGGTGATCATGCGCACCCGCGTGTTGCGACAGTTCACCATCGGCGCGCAACGCCACCGGCTGGTGCTGCGCTTGGACATCGAAGACAACGGTCCAGGCATCGCCGAGGACCTGCAAGAAACGCTTTTCTATCCCATGGTCAGCGGCCGCGCCAACGGTTCGGGTCTGGGGTTGTCCATCGCGCAGTCGATCATTAGCCAGCACCAGGGGCTGATCGAATGCGAGAGCGAGCCCGGACGCACCCTGTTCAGTCTGCTGCTGCCCATGGAATCGCTGGATACAACGGAGAGTAATGGACCATGACGGCAACCATCTGGGTGATCGACGACGACCGCTCCATACGCTGGGTGCTGGAAAAAGCGCTCAGCCAGGAGGGTTTCCAACTCGCCTGCTTCGAGGACGCCGATGAGGCTCTGAACAAACTCGATGAGGGCGCTCCGGAACCGGACGTACTGATTTCCGATGTGCGCATGCCCGGCACCGACGGCCTGCGCATGCTGAAAATCCTCCAGCGCAACAACCCCAATCTGCCGGTCATTATCATGACCGCGCACTCGGATCTGGATTCGGCGGTGGCGTCTTATCAGGGCGGGGCGTTCGAGTATTTGCCCAAACCCTTTGATGTGGACGAAGCGGTGGCATTGGTGAAGCGGGGGATCAAGCACCGCAAGGAGACCGAAGAGGAATTCGTCGCACCGCCCCCGGAAACGCCCACCGAAATCATCGGCGAAGCGCCGGCCATGCAGGAAGTGTTTCGCGCCATCGGCCGGCTCAGCCATTCCAACGTGACGGTGCTGATCAATGGCCAGTCCGGCACCGGTAAGGAACTGGTGGCGCGAGCGCTGCACCGCCACTCCATGCGCCGCGAGAAGAATTTCGTGGCGCTGAACATGGCGGCGATCCCCAAGGATCTGATCGAATCGGAATTGTTCGGCCACGAGAAGGGCGCGTTCACCGGCGCCAACAGCCAGCGGGTCGGGCGCTTCGAACAATCCAACGGCGGCACCCTGTTTCTCGATGAAATCGGCGACATGCCCCTGGAGGCACAGACCCGTTTACTGCGTGTGCTGCAAGAAAGCGAATTCTACCGGGTCGGCGGCACCACACCGATTCACGTTGACGTGCGCATTATCGCCGCCACCCACCAGGACCTGGAAAAACTGGTGCACGAAGGGGACTTCCGAGAGGATTTGTTCCACCGCATCAACGTGATCCGCATCCACATTCCCAAGCTCGCCGAGCGCCGCGAGGACATTCCGCGCCTGGCCGGTTATTTTCTGCAGCACGCCGCCAGTGAATTGGGGGTGGAGCCCAAGGTGCTGCACAAAGACACGGAAAAATACCTGGCCACCATGGCCTGGCCCGGCAACGTGCGGCAACTGGAGAACACCTGCCGCTGGCTCACGGTGATGGCCTCCGGCCGCGAAGTGCTGGTGGATGACCTGCCCCCGGAACTGCGGCAAAGCGCCAGCAAACCCACCGAAGCCGGCGGCGACTGGCTGAAATCCCTGCGCCACTGGGCCGACCGCGCCCTGGCCCGTGGCGACCGCGGCATCCTCGACCAGGCGGTGCCCGCCTTCGAACGCACCATGATCGAAATTGCCCTGCAGCACACCGGCGGCCGCAAACGCGACGCCGCCGCCCTGCTCGGCTGGGGCCGCAACACCCTGACCCGCAAGATCAAGGAGTTGGATATGGAAGCGGAATTCAGCGGCGAGGATTGAAAAGGGAGGTTGAAAGTTAAAAGTTAAAAGTTAAAAGTTAAAGGCGCGTTTCTGGGCTATTGCAGGGTGAAGAGGCCGTGCACGCGAACCGGAAGATTGCTCTTTGTCATCAGCCGCGTGCCCCTTCTATCAACGCAGCCGCCTTCAACTTTTAACTTTTAACTTTCAACCCGATCCACCCCCTTGCACCTCCGCCGTCGCGGACTATGCTGTTGCGGTGTTTTCCGTCGGATCGCCGCCATGCCTTTGTTTCCCCCGATCGAGCCCTACCATCGCGAACATCTGAATGTCGGCGATGGCCATTCACTGTATGTCGAACAAAGCGGCAATCCGCGCGGCGAGCCGGTGGTGGCCTTGCACGGCGGTCCGGGCGGCGGCAGTTCGCCGTTGCTGCGCCGGCTGTTCGATCCCCAGCGCTACCGCATCGTGGTGTTCGATCAGCGCGGCGCCGGGCGCAGCAAGCCCTACGCGACCACCCACGCCAACACGCTGCCGCATCTGGTCGCGGACATCGAATGCATTCGCGAGCATTTGCGTGTGCCGCGCTGGGCCCTGGTGCTGGGAGGTTCCTGGGGGGTGACGTTGGCGTTGTCCTACGCGCTGGCTTACCCGGCGGCGGTGGGCGCGCTGGTGTTGCGCGGCGTGTTTCTGTGCCGCCAGCAGGATCAGGACTGGCTCTACACCGAGCACGGCGCGGCGCGTTTCCGGCCGGATGGCTGGCAACGTCTGTTGGATGCGTTGCCCGAAGGCGAGGGCACCCTGTTGCAGCGCTATCAGCGCGCGCTGGATGGCGCCGGCCCGGACAGTGAACGGTTGGCGCGAGAGTGGACCTTCTGGGAGGCGAGCCTGTCGACGCTGGTGCCGCCGCCACACATCAATGTGGACCACAACGCCGGCGCCATGGCGAGCCTGGAGATTCACTACTTTCTCAATGGCGGCTTTCTTGATCGACCCTTGCTGCCCCGTTGTCCCGCCATTGAGTGCCCGGTGGAGATCGTGCATGGCCGCTACGACATGGTCTGCCCGCCGGAGCAGGCCTGGCTGTTGCACCAGGCGTTGCCGCACAGCCGCCTCAACTGGGTGGACGCGGCCGGCCACTCCAGCGCCGAGCCCGCCATCAGCGACGCACTGGTGCAGGCGGTTCAGCGCCTTGGCGATTATTAAACAGGGAAAGGGCGACACAACAAGGGGGTGGTCCTCCAGATCGGCCTCAGCAATTCCGTTACGTCGAGTTGTTCATTCTGGTGACTTTTTTGATCTGGCGTGTTGCGCGCAGCGCAAAGCGTGCCGCGTGTCAGCGTGCCAGCCTCAGCACAAACCGCCGTTCACCGCGATCACCTGGCGGGTGATGTAGCCGGCCTCTTCGCTGAGCAGAAAGGCGACGGTGGCGGCCACTTCCTCCGGGCGACCCAGGCGGTTGGCGGGAATCGCTTTGAGAATATCGCGCACCGGCAGGTCGTCGGTCATGTCGGTTTCGATCAGGCCCGGCGCCACGCAGTTCACCGTGATGCGGCGTTTGCCCAGTTCCACGGCGAGTGCCTTGGCGGCGCCGATCAGGCCGGCCTTGGCGGCGCTGTAATTGACCTGGCCGCGGTTGCCGATCATCCCCGATACCGACGACAGCACCACGATGCGCCCCGGCGCGCGCCGTTGGATCATCGGCATCACCAGCGGGTGCAGCACGTTATAGAAACCGTCCAGATTGGTGTGCACGACCCGGTCCCAGTCGTCTTCGCTGAGCGCCGGAAACGGTTTGTCTTCGCTCAGGCCGGCGTTGCAGACCACCCCATAGTAAACGCCGTGGGCGTGCACATCCGCTTCCAGAGCGGCGCGGGTGGCGGCGCGGTCGGCGATGTCGAAGGCCAGGGTGCGCGCCTGGCCGCCGGCATCGCGCACCGCCGTGGCGACCTGCTCGGCCTGTTCCGCCTGTTGCCGGTAATGGATCACCAGGGTGTAGCCCAGGGCGCCCAGGCGCAGGGCAATGGCGCGGCCAATGCCGCGGCTGGCGCCGGTCACCAGCACGCGCAGTGCGCTTGGATCGGTCATCGCGTTGCTCCATCGGTTTGCGGGGCGGGCCGGTAGACGTTGAGGCGGGCGCTGGCGTGAATGCCTTCACCGCTGAGCAGGCAGTCGAACACCGCCATGCCGGTGTCTTCACCGAGCACCTGGCTGACGCTCACCCGCAGGCTGGCACCGACGGTGAAATACGGCACATCGCACTGATAGCGGCGGGTACCGAGCAAAAAGCCCGGCGTCACCGGCTGCTGGCGTTGGCGCGCGCGCAGGCCGCCGAGCGCCGCCACCGCCTGGCTCATGTATTCCAGGCCCACCCAAGCGGGCACCCGGTCGCCGTGGTTGTACAGGCTATCGGCGCGCACCGTCAGCCGGGCATGAAGGTGGGCCTCGCCGGCGTCCTCGATGTGTTCCAGCAGCACCAGATCACCCTGGTGCGGGATCAGTTCAGCGACCGGGGGTAACGTGGCGCTCATGGCGCGGCCTCCAGCAGCAAAGAGAGATTGTTGCCACCGAACGCGAAGGCGTTGCTCAGGCAGCGGCGGGCGTTGGCGGCGCCGCCACCGGCGGCGACCAGATTCAGTGCCGGCAGCGCCGGGTCGAGCTGGCCGTCGTTGCAATGTGGCGGCAGCGGGCAGGTGGGATCGCTGAGCACCAGCCAGCACAGGCCGGCTTCCAGGGCGGCGGCGGCGCCCAGGCAGTGGCCAGTCAGGGCCTTGGTGGCGCTGGCCGGCACGCCATCGGCGAACACCCGCCGCACCGCCAGGGCTTCCATGGCGTCGTTTTGCGGCGTGGCGGTGCCGTGCAGGTTGAGATAATCGATCTCGCTGGCGTCACGGCCGGCGTCCGCCAGGGCGGCGCTCATGGCGGCGCTGGCACCGGCGCCGTGCGGGTCCGGCGCGGAAATATGGTGGGCATCGGAGCTGGCGCCGACACCGGTCAATGCCACCGGGCCCGGCTCCCGGGACATCAGGAACAGGGCCGCGCCTTCACCGATATTGATGCCGTCGCGATTGACGCTGAACGGATTGCAGAGCCGGTCGCTGACCGCGCCCAGGCTGCGAAAACCCTGCACGGTGAGGTGGCACAGGCTGTCGGCGCCGCCGGCGATGACCAGGTCGCACAGGCCGTTGCGCAGCAGGGCACGGGCGCTGGCCAGGGCGCGGCCACTTGAGGAGCAGGCGGTGGACAGGGTCAACGCCGGGCCGCGAACGTCCAGATGGCGGGCCAGGAAATCGGCGCCACTGCCGAGCAGTTGCTGGCGGTAGTGGTAATCCGCCGGCGCCGGCTGCTCGCGGCGCCAGCAGGCCATCGCCCGCTCGCCCTGATCGATGCCGGAGGTGCTGGTACCCAGCACCACGCCGATGCGCTCGCGGGGCACGCCCCGGGCCAGCCGCGCCAGCTCATCGCGCAGTGGCGCCAGGGCGGCCAATAGCAGTTGATTGTTGCGGCAGGCGTAGTCCGCCAGCGCCGCCGGAATCCCGGGCAGCTCGCCGCGCACCTGGCCGAGCGGCCCCGGGTGGCCGGGGTGCCAGTGGTCGGTGATCACCAGGCCGCTGCGATCGCCGGCGCTCATGGCGCGGTGCACGCTGGCCGGGTCGTTGCCGAGCGCGCACACCAGCCCCAGTTGGTTGAGATAAACGGTCACGGCGCGGCTCCGGTGGCGTCGGGCAGCGGGGTGACGGTGAGCCGGTAGCCGTACTGTTTGTTGTCCAGGGTCGCCGGGCTGCTCCAGCGCTCCTTGCCCTGGTAGTCCACATGGGCGCGCAGCACTTCGCCCTCGTAGAGGTCCCGGGAGCCGGCGTGTTGTTCCAGGCGCCAGGGCGGCGACAGGGTTTTGCGCAGGCTGTCGATGGGCCAGAAGATCAACTGAATGTCCGCCAGGATGATGTCCGGAGACACCGGCCGTGGCAGCAGCGGCGAGCGGTTGATTTCGATGTTGCCCGGCGTCTGCAGAAGCTGGAACACCGGCAAGCCGGTTTCGGTGAGCGCCACCACCCGGGTTTCGCCCTCGGCGGTGATCAGCACGCAGTGCAGGCGCTGGCTCTGCTGGTCCCAATCGATTTCCAGCAAATGCTCCACATGGTGGCGTTCGGTGAGCGGCGCGGCCAGCGGGCGCACCGAGCGTGGCGGCATCAGCCAGGACTGGCAGCCAGCGAGCACGGCGGCGCATAAACAGATCAGAAGTCTTGAGCGCATAGTTCGGCGAGGGTATCCAGGCGGCGTTGATGGTGTTGCACGTAGGGGTTGTTCTGGTCCCAGGCGTAGCCGGCCAGAATCGAGCAGATCATGCGTTTGATCGCCGGCGGCGGGGCGCGGTGGAACAGCACTTTCTGAAAGCGGCCGTCGTACCAGCCGCTGACATAACTGCGGAACGTGTCCACGCCCCGTTGCAGCGGCGCGGCGAACTGGTGTTGCCAGTCCACCGTTTCTCCGCCCAGTTGCCGCGTCAGTACGTCGGCGGCCAGCGTGGCCGAGTGCAGAGCAATGGTGACCCCGGAGGAGAACACCGGATCGAGAAATTCACCGGCGTTGCCGAGCAGCGCGTAGCCGGGCCCATGCAGTTGGCTGACCGCCGCCGCATAGCCGCTTTGCCGGCGCGCCGGGGTGAGCGGGCGCGACGCCAGCAGCAACAGGGAAAGCCCCGGCTCGCTGTCCACCGCCGCTTGCAGCGCGGCGTCGTTGTCTTGCGGCAGTGTATCGAAATAATCCGGCGGGCCGACCACGCCCAGCGAGGCGCGGCCATCCGCGAATGGAATCAGCCAGAACCACACGTCCGGGCGCTTTTCATGCACGGTGATGAGGATCTTTTCGCGGTCGAAACCGGGGCCGCGAATGCGATCCTCGATGTGCGCGAACAGGGCGCCACGGGCAGCAAAGCCGCTGGGCTTTTCCAAACACAGCAAGCGTGGCAGCACGCGGCCAAAGCCGCTGGCGTCCAGGGCGAAACGGGCGCGCAGCCGGCGTTCGCGCCCTTGCTCATCGCGCAGGGTGGCGGTGACGCCGTCGCCGCCGGGCTGGAAATCGATCACCGAGGTGCCGAACTCCAGGCGCGCGCCGCGCTGTTGCGCCTGCTCCGCCAGGATCTGATCGAAGCGGGCCCGTTCCACCTGCCAGGTGTAATCCCAGCCGGCGGTGAACTGTTCATCGAAGTGAAACGCCGCTTTACGCGCGCCCCAGGCAAAGGCGGCGCCGTTCTTGCGTTGAAAGCCCGCCGCGCCCAGTGCCTCGAGCATGCCCGCTTGTTGCAGGTATTCCATGCACTGGGGCAGCAGGCTCTCGCCAATCGAGAAGCGCGGGAAGTGCTGCTTCTCAACGATATGGACATCATGGCCGGCATCGCGGAGCAGGGCGCCGGCGACGCTGCCGGCGGGGCCGGCGCCAATGATCAGTACATCGCAATCGAAACTCATGGTCGGGTGGTGTCCTCGCTGGGTGCGGCGGGCGGCCGGGACAACAACGGTGCCAGCAGCAGCGCCCCCAGGATACCGATAAGCAGGGTCAGGCCGAAATCGTGGACCAGCCGGGTGCTGCTCAGACTCAGCAGGCCGAACGACAGACCGGTGGTCAGCGCGGATACCAACACCGCCAGGGCGGCGCCACCGGCCCCGTGCTGTTGGGTCGGCTGGGCGCAGAAAATGGCGTAATCGATGCCGATGCCAAGCACCAGATACAGCGCCACCACGTTGATCAAACTGATGCCGCCACCCAGCCAGCCGAGCGCGCCCAGGGTCAGCAGCGACGCCAGCGCCGGCACGCCGAGCAGGCTCAGCGCCCGACGCGGCCCACGGGCCAGCGCCAGTACCACGCCGCTGAGCAGATAGGCGGCGATCAGCAGCAGGCCCAGATGCTGGCGCAGGGTGGCGAAGGTGTCGCTGAGGCGGCCGGCGCGATCCACGAAATAGACGCCGCCCGCCGGATTGTCCAGAGCGGCCAGCGCCGCCGGGTGCCGCAAGCCGCCGAGGCTGACCAGGCTGGTGCAGCCATTGGCGTGACAGCCGCCCCATTGCGCACTCAGGCCGTCGTCGCCCAGGGCCCGCAGCCAGTCCCGCAGGGCCAGCTCGCGGCCGGCGGCATCCCGCCAGGCCTGGCGTTGCGCCTCGATGGCTGGTTGGCCGAAGCCGAGCCGTTGCAGATAGGCCGCCAGGCGCGGCTGCTGATAGAGGCCGGCGCCAAGTTGCTGGTGGGTGCGCTGCTGTTCGGCGGCCGGTCGCCAGCCCTGGCTGAGCGCGCGGAAATCGTCCAGGGTGCCGGCGCGCACCCGCGCCTGCAAAGACTTCACCAACTGGTGTTCGCGCTGCCACCATTGGGATTCGTCGTCGCCGTGCACGATCAGATACTGGCTGGCGCCGCCGGGCAGGATCGCCTGTACGCTGCTCGTCTGTGCCTCCAGCCAGGGCGGCGGGCTCTGGAACCGGCGCACGTCGTCGGCGCCGTGCAGCCGTAGCGCGCCGGCCGCCAGCAGCAACGCCAACAACGCCAGCGGCCAGCGCCCGCGCCGCAGCAGGCCGGGCCAGTGCAGCCGCCAGCGGTGGGCGGCGGCGAGCAGCCGCTGGCGTGGCGGTAGCGCCAGAGCGCCACTCAGCGCTGGCAGAACAACCATCACGGTGAGCCAGGCGCCGGTTAGCCCGGCGGCGGAGAACACCGCCACCTGGCGCAGCCCGGGAAACGCCGCCAGCCCCATGGCCAGGTAGCCCAACACGCTGCTGATCAGCGCCAGGGCCAGCGGCGCCGCCAGCCGTTGGCGGGTGCGCCAGGCGGATTCGCGGGCGGCGAAGCGGTGGCAAAAGAAATGCACGCTGTAATCCACCGCCACGCCGATCAGGCTGGCCCCGAACACCAGGGTCAACAGATTGAGCTGGGCGAACAGCGCCAGGCAGGCGGCCAGGCCGCACAGTACGCCGCTGGCGACACTGAGCAGCGCCAGCAGCATCGGCCGCGGGCTGGCGAACAGCGCCAGGAACAGCACCACCACCGCGATCAGCGAGACGCTGCCGATGGTGCTGATTTCGCGCCGCGCGCTGTCGGCGCCGGCGGCGCTGTACAGCGGCACGCCGGTAAAGCGCAGCGCCGGCCAACGCTGTTGCAGCCGTTCGGTGAGTGCCAGCAGGCGGCTCTGGTCGGCCAGGGAGAAGCCGTTGCCGGCCAGCGATGCCACCGTCAGGCTCCAATAACGCTGGTCGTGGCGGGTCAGGGGAATGTCCCCATCAAGCTCCAGGGCCAGGGGCGCCAGACTTTGCAGGTAGCGCTCGAACAGAAACAGGGGGTCGCCGCTGAGCTGGCCGCCGGACACGCCGAACGGGCCGAACACCCGGGCCAGCGCCTGATCAATCAGGGCCTGTGGGCGCTGCTGGTCCAGGGCGGCCTGGTCGGCCTCGGCGAGCAGGTTGAAGCGGTATCGGTAAAGCGCCTGGTAACGCTGGCGCATGGCCCCGGCGTCCAGGCTCGGGCCGATGTCGTGAAACAGGCCGCTCGTCGCCAGCGTTTGGCGCAGCACCCGGGCTTGTTCGGCGGCGTGCGCGCCGGTGTCGGCGGGGATCAGCCACAGGGTTTGCGTGGCAAAGCGCCGCTGGTAGCGCTCACTGAGCGCCTGCGCCCCGGGCGGTAACGTTTGCCCGGGCAGCAGGTCGAGCAGGTCGGTGTTCAGCCATGGTCCTTGTGCGCGCGTCGCCACCAGGCCGGCGGCCAGCACCAGCACCGCCAGCCACAACAGCGGGCCGGCGGCCCGCCGTCGCTCAGGGCGCAAGCTGGCGCTCCTCCTCGGCGCTCAGCGCCTCGGGGTATTCAATGTGGGTCAGGGTGGTGATGCTGTAATCGCCGTTGGGATAGTCCAGGCGGAAAAACGACGGGCTGCTGTCGCCGGTTACCAGAAGGCGGCTGAGCACCTGGGCCAGGTTGGCGTTGCGCGGCGTCATCGCCAATCGCCAGTTGCCGTTTTTCAGCTTGCTGGCCTGGATATCAAAGTGCGGCTCCAGGGCGGCGATGTCGCCGGCCAGCACTTCCATCAGCCGCCGCGCGAACTGCTCGCCGCCGGGCAGCAGGCCTACCTGGCCGTTGCTGTAAAGACGGCCGTTGACCAGTTTGATGCGGCTTTGGAAGGGAGTGGCGACGGTCCACACCAGCCCGCGGTCGCGTACCAGCAGGATATGGCCGGTGGCGGTGAGGGGCGCCGGCAACAGGGAAAGATGCTGCTGCTGTTGGAAATCGGCGCGCACAATGGGCACCTCCACCAGACGCTCGCGAATCTGATCCAGGCTGACATCGGCGGCCTGGGCGGTGGCGGCCAGCAGCCACAAAGCGAGGCCGTAACACAGCGCGCGCAGCGGTGAGCGTGGCAAACGGGCAATGGCGTTCATAACGGTTTTACTCCGAGGCGATCCAGTAACACCGGCGGCGAGCGGTAGAGCATCTCGCCGGAGGCGATCTCCACCGCCACCTGCACGCTGTGGCCGCGGGCCAGGCGCTGGCCGTGGGCGTTGTGGATCTGGTAGCTGATTTTCAAACGCTGGTGCCACTCACGCACGGTGGCGGTAACGGTGATGCGTTCGCCGAAGCGCGCCGGGTGCGCGTAACGCAGGCGCACATCGATGATCGGCCAGAGGTAGCCGGAGGCGCGCATCTGCGGATAGTTGTAGTCGAAGCGCTCGAGCAGGGCGCAGCGGGCCAGTTCGCAATATTTCAGGTAATGGCCGTGCCAGACCACTTCCATCATGTCCACGTCGTGGAACGGAATCTCCACTTCCACGCTGTGTCGCAGACGCGCCTCGGACGATTCGTTCATGGCCGCTCCCGTTCCGTGTCCACGGAGTATGACGCCGGCGTTTCATGCTGGTGCCAGAAATCGTAAAAATTAAACCATTGCAGGGGCGCGCCCAGGCAGTGCCGCTCCAGTTCGGCGGCGAACGCGCCGACATAGCGGGCCAGCGCCGCCTGGCGCTCGTGGCGCGGCAGCCGCACCCGTTCGGTGAGCCGTGCGAAGTGAATTTCGAAGCGTCGCTGGCGGCGCACGCAAAACAACGACAACACCGGACAGCGCAACAGGCTGGCGAGAATAAACGGGCCCTGGGGGAACGGCGCGGGGGCGCCGAGAAACGGCACCGTGGTGGTGCGCGGCGTGCCGCTCAGCGGTACCCGGTCGCCCATGATCGCCACCAGTTCGCCGGCGTCGATGCGTTGTTGCAGCACGATGGCGGTGGCCGGATTGAGGCTGCTGACCTGGATCAGCGACAGGCTGGCGTCGCCGCTCACCTCGCTGAGCAGGCGGTTGAATTTCTCGGCGTGGTGAGTGTGCACCAGCACGGTCAGGCGCACCCCGGGGCGCAACTGGGACAGCGCCCGGCACACTTCCATGTTGCCCAGATGGGCGCCCATCAGAACCGCGCCACGGCCGCTGTCGAGCACCTCGATAAGGGTGTCGCGGCCGATCACGTCGACCGTATTCAGAGCCACTTCGCCGCGCCAGGCGCCGAGTTTGTCGATCATGGTGGCGCCGAACGCCTGGAAATGACGCAGGCTGTCGCGCCGGTTGCCGCGCAGGCCGGTGTGCGGTGCCCACGCCGCCAGCCGGGCAAGATAGTCGCGGCTAGCGCGGCGGGCACCCGGATTGGTCAGCCAGAAATACAGCACCGCCGGCTTGATCAGCCACAGGCACAGCCGCCGCCCGAGCAGCCGGTACACGGCCAGCACCAGGCGCATGCCCCACAGCACGCCGCGTTCCTCGATCTGAAACCAGGGGCGCGGGTCGCTCATCGCCAGCGCCGCCGCAGCAGGACGGGCAGGCGGCGCAGCATGCCCAGGAACAGCCGCGCGTGCATGCCGGCGATCAGCACGTTGTCGCGCAGCAGGCGAAAATGGGACACGCCGTCGTTGGGGTAATGCACCGCGGTGGGCAGGTTGATCACGGTGACGCCGCGCCAATGCAGGCGCACCAGGATCTCGCAATCGAATTCCATGTGTTTGCCCGCCCCTTCGCTGTCGATCAGCGCCAGGGTGCTGGCCAGCGGATAGACGCGAAAACCACACAGCGAATCGCGAATCTCCAGAGACAGGGTATTGATCCACACGCACACGTGGCTCAGATAGCGGCCGTACAGGCGTATCGCCGGCACCGAATCGTCGTACACCGGGGTGCCGGTGATCAGGGCTTGGGGGTGCGCCTCGGCGGTGGCCAGAAAGCGCGGCAGGTCGTTGCTGTTGTGCTGGCCGTCGGCGTCGATTTGCAAGGCATGGCTGAAGCCCAGCCGCTGCGCCAGGCGCAGGCCGTCGATCACCGCCGCGCCCTTGCCGCCGTTGCGCTCGCGGCGGTGCAGGGTGAGGCGTTCCGGCTCGGCGTCGGCGAGCGCGCGCAGAATCGCCGCGCAGTCGGCGTCGCTGCCGTCGTCGATCAGCAGCACCGGCAGCGCGCAAGACTGCGGCGGCGTGCGCAGGCTCTCCAGCACCCGGCCGATGCCGTGGCCGTGATTGAACACCGGGATCACGATGCAAGGGTGCATCAGCGTGGCTCCTCGAACACCAGGCGGGCGCTACTGTGCGGCCCCTGCCGTGAACGGAAAGCAAACCGCAGGGTGCCAGTGGAGGCCTGCCATTGCAGGGTCAGCTGCAACTCGGCGCCGGGCAGGATCAGATCGTGGAATTTGAGTGCCTGCAACCGGTAACCGCCATCGGGCAGCTCGAAGTAACGCCGCGCCAGGCCCTCCGCCCAGTCGATCTGCACCACACCCGGCAGCACCGGCTGGCCAGGAAAATGGCCGCTGAACCACGGCAGGTCAGCGGCCACGCCGAGGCTGACGGTGACCTGGTCGGCGGCGCTCCAGTGGGCGTCGCCGGGTTCGGGCAACCGCGCCTGGCTGTGTTTGAACAGCGCTTGCAGCGCCCGCATTGGCACCTTGCCCTGGCCGGTCTCGGGCAGCGCCGCCACCAGCCGCCAGCGGCGTGGCACGGCGATGGTTTCCAGGTTCGCGGCGAGCCGCTGGCGCAGCCGCCGGATCAGCGCGGCGCGGCCCTGCTCCCGTTGCAGTGTCTCGCCCTCGGCGGAGAGCACCAGCACCGCGCCCAGGCGCTGTTCGCCCGCTGGTTGCAACGCGCGCGCCTCGGCCACCGCCGGGTCGGCCAGCAGCGCCTGCTCCACGGCGCTCAACGAGACCCGCTTTTCTTCCACTTTGACGATGCGGTCCAGGCGCGCGCCGAGGTGGAAGCGGCCGTCGTTGCGCAGGGTGATGGCGTCGGCCAGGGGCCAGGGCTGGCTCTGGCCCAGATGTGGGGAGCGCAACAGGGTGGCGCCCCGTGGGCCCGGTTCCAGGCGCACCCCGGGCAGCGGCGTCCAGGCGTCGTCGTTGTCCGCGCCCTGGCGCCGCCAGGCGATGCCGCCGGTTTCGCTGGAGCCGTACACTTCAATGGCGGCCTGGCCGGCGCGCTCGGCCAGGGCCAGAGCGGCGTCCTCGGGCAGTGGCCCGCCGGAGGAGAACACCGCCTGGAGGCCGCCGGCGCTGGCGCAGGGCAGATCGTCGGGGAGCCGTTTAAGGTGGGCCGGGCTGGCCACCCAGGCCAACTCGCCGGCGCTCGCCAGGGCCAGCACGCTGGCCGGGTCCTGCAGCGTTTCGCTGTGCAAGGCGCGGCCGCTGGCCAAGGGCCACAGCAGCCGGAACAGCAAGCCGTAAATGTGTTGATGGCTGACCGTGCCGGCGAAGGCGGCGCCGCCCAGCCCGGCGCCGAACGCCTGCTCCAGGATCGCCACCTCATCGAACAGCTGGCGGTAGCGTTTGCTGATCGCCTGGGGCTCGCCGCTGGAGCCGGAGGTGAAAATCACCAGCTCCGCGTCCGCGTCCAGGGGGCCGGCCGGCAGCGGCACGGTGCCGGTGGGCAGCGCGGTGGGGCGCGGCCAATCGCCGAGCAGCGCCTGGCAGTGCCGGCCCAGGGCCTGTTCGGTGCCGGGCTGGTTATTGCCGGGCAGCCAAGCGCGTTTGCCGCTTTGCCACAGCGCCAGCAGCGCCACCAGGGCCGGGTAGCCATGGTCATGGAACAGCCCCCAGTCGCGCGCCGGGTGGGCGGCCAGGGCGCCGGCCAGGGCGGCCACGTCCTGGCGCAGCCGCTGGCCGTGCCGTGGCTCGCCGGCGTGCATCGCCAGCACCGCCTGGTCGGGCAGGTCGAGCAGCAAGCCGGGGGGCGAGAGCAAGGTGTTACTCATAAAGCCTGGTGGTCCTCTTCATCCTTGGGGTGGCCCATCTTCTTGGCATGCCGGGCCCGGGCCCGGCGGCGATACAACCACTCACCGGCGAACAGCACGGCCATCAACAGGTAGCTGATCAGACCGTTATACAGGCTCCAGATGGCAACACTGGTGAACCGCGCGGTGTACAGGGCGAGTGTGCCATTGAGCAGAAAAAAAAAGCACCACAGTAACGTCACGCCACGGGTATAGCGCACCGCCGCCGCCGGCAGCTCCGGTTCGCGCCAGCGCGCCAGCCGCTCGATCAGCGAGGGCGGGCGCCAGAGCGTCCAGGCGAACAGCGCCAGCAGGGTCAGATTCACCAGCACCGGGTACAGGCGCAGCGTGAACTCGTCATCGCGCCACATCGCCAACACGGCGAACGCCAGCAGCGCCAGCCCGGCCAGCCCGCCGTGGCGGGGGCGGGCAATCAGCAGGCGCGCCGCCAGCAGCGCGGCCAGTGCGGCCGCCAGAACCTGGGGCGAAAAATGGCGCAGCCCGGCGTACACCGCCAGCGGATACGCCAGGGTGGCCGCGATCACCAGGATCAGCAACGCGCCACGCATGGTGGTCAGGCCCGGTTGTTGCGCACGAAATCCGCCAGAGCGCGGACGCTGGCGAAATGTTCCCGGGTGGTTTTGTCGTCGGCGTCGATTTTCACGTCGTAGCGTTTGGAAATCGCCAGACCCAGCTCCAGGGCGTCGATGGAATCCAACCCCAGGCCGTCGCCGAACAGCGGCTCGCCGGCATCGATGTCGTCGCTGCCGATTTCTTCCAGATCCAGGGTGGTGATGATGAGCTCCTTAAGCTCCTGTTCCAGATGGTCGCTCATGAACGGTGGGTCTCCTCGCTGAATCGTTGTTGCAAGTAGTCGGTCAGCCGCCGGGCCGCCAGGGGCGGGGCGGTGCCGGTGAACGGGGTCAGGTTGATGTCTTCGCCAACGCGCAGGCTCACCGTGAAGCGGCGCGCCGGAATTCGATACCAGGGCGTGCCTTTGGTCAGGGTCGCCGGCGAGCAATGGATGAACACCGGCGTCACCACGGCGCCGGCGCGCAGGGCGATGTTGGCGGCGCCGCGCTGAAAGGGCGCCAGCTGACCCGGCTCACTGCGGGTGCCCTCGGGAAAGATCACCATGCTGCCGCCCTGGCGTAACCAGCGTACCGACTCCTCGACCATGGTGACCGGATCGCGGTTGCTGATAAAGCCGGCGCCGGCCACCGGCCAGCGGGTAAAGGGGTTGTGTCGCAGCGACGCCTTGACGATGCAGTTGGCGTGGCGGATGCGGCTGACCAGGCACACCACGTCGATCAGGCTCGGGTGGTTGGCGATGACCAGCTGGCCGGGTCGATTAAGCCGCTCGCCGCCGCTGACCTGGCAACGCATCACGCCAAGCCCCTGCATGATCGCCAGATGCAGCCGGAACGCCAGATGCACCAGATGCTGGCCGCGCCGCGCCCGCCGCGCCGGCGGTCCCGGCAGCAACCGGTTCAGGCTCATGGGCACGGCCAGCAGCAAGGCACCCAGGCCGAACACCATGAAACTGAGGGCGGTGCCGGCCAGTCGCCAGGCTTTATTCAGGGCGCGCATGGTGGCTCCAGTGCCAGTCACTGCGCTCGCCAGCCAGCGTCAGATCGGCCTCGCCACGGGCCAGAAAGCGGGCCAGCCGGGGGCCCTGAGCGAGCTGAGGACGGCTGCCCGGGGCGCTGGTCAGGGTGTAGCGCTGCCCCCGCTCGCCGAGCAACAGGGCCAGCGCCCAGGGGAAGGGGTCGCTTTTGTAGTAACGGTGATACTGGTGCGGCAGGGGCGCCTCGTAGAGCACCACCAGCACCGGCTGTGGCGGTGACGCCAGGCAGTGCGCTTCGAGCAGGGCAGCGCCAAGGCCATCACCGGCCAGGGCGACGCTGCTGGCCGGCGCCCGGTTGCCCAGGGCGATGCTCAACTGGCCGCTGACCGCGTTGTGGACCGACAGACTGAACGCCGCCGGAGACAGGGGCTCGCCATCGGCGATGTCTTCCAGCAGGCCGATGGTGCGGCTCAATTCGCCATGGGTGGAGGCAAGCACCGTGGGTACCGAGCCGGCCAGGTCGCCGGCCGCCTGGCGGGCCACCTGGAACACGCCCCGGGCCAGCGGCGCCAGGCGGCGGCGCTGCATCGCCGGCAGCCATTCCAGGGCCGGTGGGTTGCCGGTGGCAGGCGCGGCATCGCCGGACCAGCGCGCCCATTGTTCGGCGCTTTCCAGACCTGGTGCCCATGCGGCCCAGCGGGCCAGTGTGATGGCGAATTCGGGCATGATGTCCCAATCAGAAAGCCGCGACGTGGCCCGGGCGGGGCCGGCCGGTCGGGCGGTCCTGCGCGCCCCGGCCGCCGGGGCGGCGGTGGTGTTATCGTGGTTTGTTTTCCGTGCCGCGATTATACATACACCGATAAGGCGACACACGTGGGTTTGAGCGGTCTTCTGGTAGGCTCGGGCGGCAAGGTCCGAGGTTGGGTGAAGGAATCGATGAAAGTACTGATACAGAGGGTCAGCGAAGCCCGTGTCGAGGTCGGCGGAGAGGCCGTCGGTGAAATCGGCCGGGGCTTGCTGCTGTTGGTCGGGATTGAACGGCACGACGGCCCGGAGACGATGGCGCGAATGGCCACGCGGGTGGCTGGCTATCGGTTGTTCGCCGATGCCCAGGGCAAGATGAACCTGGACGTGGGCGAGGCCGGCGGCGCGCTGCTGGCGGTGTCCCAGTTCACGCTCGCCGCCGACACCCGCAAAGGCCGGCGGCCGGGGTTTTCAGCGGCGGCGCAACCCGCTGTCGCGCGCGCGTTGTTCGAGGCGTTTGTGGTGGCGCTGCGCGACGCGGGGCTGGCGGTGGCCTGCGGGCGCTTTGGTGAAGACATGCAAGTACACCTGGTTAACGACGGCCCGGTGACTTTTATGCTGGAGATGTGAACGACGTCCTGTTGCGATTTGTAAATGTTAAACATCTCCGAGCGGATTATATTGCAAAGGCGTGACCCTCAATTATGATGATTTTCAAGGGAACTTCCGAACCAACACAGAGTTATCGAACCTATCGAGAGCTTTTGGGAGGTTTCCCGCTCTCCGGGGGAACACGTCGGGAGCGCAACGGACGACCATTGCATAATCAGGAGATAACCGATGAAAAAAGTACTGTTGGCAACGGCCCTGTTGGGCGCCTCTTTTTCCGTACAGGCGGCGGCGCCGGGTGGCCCGGGCTGCGGTTGGGGTAACCTGCTGTTCGAAGGCAAATCCGGAACCGGCATGCATCTGCTCGCCACCGTGTTCAATGGCAGTACCGGTAATGCCACTTTTGGTATGTCCAGCGGCACCAATGGTTGTGACACCAGCGGCGCTTTGACCTACAGCGGCGAGAGCCTGCTGTCCATGAACGGCGTGCTGGAAGAAGTGGCCCAGGACGCGGCCACCGGCAACGGCGAAGCGCTCACCGCGCTGTCCGTTTCCATGGGCATCCAGACCGAAGACCGTGCTCAGTTCAACGCGCTGATGCACCAGAACTTCGCCAGCATTTTCCCCCGTCAGGACGTCAGCGCCGGCGAAGTGATGCAGAACATCACCGCGCTGATGCAGAAAGATCAGACTCTGGCCAAGTACGTATAAACAGTACGGCCCACCGCCCCCGTTCACGGGGGCGGTTTTCGTTTTGTTTGCCGTCACGCACTGATCCGGCTTCGCCGGCGGCGGACGGGTATTTCCGTTCTTTCCAATCGGATTGTTCATGCGCACCGGGTTGCTGTGTCTTCTGTTTTGTCTGCTTGCCGGTGTCACCCGGGCCGACGATGGCCTAGCCGCTCTTGCCAAGCAGCCCCGTTGGCACGCGCTGCTGCACATCAATCCCGGCGCCACCCTGCGTGATCGCCACCGCAGTTACGTGGACGACGACAATTTTTTTCTTGCCGAGCATGGCGCCGACGATCCGCTCGCCGAGTTGCGCGCCAGCGTGGCGGCCCTGCGCGAACCCGGCGCCGAGCGCTGTCGCTTTCCCGCCCGTTACCGGTTTATCGCCACATCGTTGGGTTGGCACGACCCGCAGCCGTTCGCGCACTGCGCGGATTACCTGCAATGGCGCGCCTCGGTGCACGCGAAAAGAGCGGTGCTGGTGTTCCCCGCCGCCTACCTGAACAGCCCCTCGTCCATGTTCGGCCACACCCTGTTGCGTCTGGATCAGGGCGAGGACAGCGCGGTGTGGTTGTCCTGGGCGGTCAACTTCGGCGCCATGACCAGCGAGCAGGACAACTCCCTGTTCTATATGTATCGCGGCCTGGCCGGCGGCTACCCCGGGCAATTCAATCTGGTGCCCTACCTGAAAAAAATTCAGGAGTACTCCCACATGGAAAGCCGTGACATGTGGGAATACTCGCTGGACCTGAATCAGGCGCAGATCGACTGGATCATCGATCATTTGTGGGAACTCAAAGAGATCAACTTTGATTACTACTTTTTCGATGAGAACTGCTCGTTCCGGTTGCTCGAACTGATCGAAGTGGCGCGGCCCGGCACCGGCGTGCTCGATGAATTGCGGTTCGCTGAGTTGCCGGTGAACACGGTGCGCTCGCTGGACCAGCGCGGCCTGATTACCGAGCGCCATTACCGGCCCTCCAAGCAGGTGGAGCTGGAAGCGTTCAGCGAAGGGTTGAGCGCCGATGAGCGATCGCTGGCGCGGGCCCTGGCCGACGACCCCGGTCTGGCGGACAGCGATGCGTTCCGCGCCTACCCCGCCGAGCGGCGCGCACTGATGGCGCAGACCGCCTACCGTTATGTGCGTTTCGTGCACCGCAAGGAAGATCGCAGCGAGGCGGTGGCCGGCCAGTCGTTTGCCCTGTTGAGGCTGATCAGCACACTGCCCGCGGTGGCGCCGCCGCGCGCCACCGGCAAGGCGCCGCCGGAATCCGGCCACGGCTCGCAGATGATCGCCGCCGCCGCCGGCCAGCTTGGCGGTGACGATTTCGGCGAATTCAGTTACCGGCTGACCTACCACGATCTGCTCGACAACTCGCTCGGCTTTCCCGAGGGCGCGCAGATTCAGGGGTTGGGCCTGACCGTGCGCAGCACCGAGTCCGGCGCGCCGGAGTTGGAAGAACTGCAATTGGTCGGCATCCGTTCGTTCTCACCGCGCGATCAGTTCGCCAAACCCTTGAGTTGGTACGTGGAAGGCGGCCTGGAGCGCGCCTGGGCCGGCCGCCGCCGGCTGGTGCGCTACCTGCAAGGCGGTGCCGGGGCGAGCTGGCGCTACGGTGGCTGGCAGCCGTATTTGCTGGCCAGTGCCCGCGCCGAGAACAACAGCGAATTCAGCGAAGTGGTGACACCGGGGGGCGGCGGCGAAGCGGGGATGCTGTATCATGCCGGCCGCTGGCAGTGGCAACTGAGCACCGCCGGGCATTACTTCACTAACGACGTCTACCGGCATCGCTCCCGACTGGCTGTGCAGTACGCCTTGAGCCAGCAGCAGGGCTTGCGCGCTCAGGTTGAGCGGGAAGGCTGGCGTGGCGGCGACGACACTGAGTTCAAACTGCAATGGCGATGGTATTACGACTGATTTCCGGTGCCGTGCTGCTCGCTATTCTGGGCGGTTGCAGCGGCGTGTTTTTCTATCCCATGAAGCCCTGGGCACAGAACCCGGCGCGTCAGGGGCTGGATTACCAGGACGTGGTGCTGATTCAGCCCGATGGCCTGCGCCTGCATGGCTGGTGGTTGCCGGCGCGCGGCTTTAATCGCGGCACGGTGTATTTTCTGCATGGCAACGCGGAAAACATCAGCACCCATCTGATCAATGTGCAGTGGCTGCCGGCGCGCGGCTATAACGTGTTTCTGCTTGATTACCGGGGCTACGGCCTTTCCGAAGGCGATCCGGATCTGCCCGGCGCGCTGGCGGATGTGCAATTGGGTCTGGATTGGCTGAGTCACTCCGGGCGCCTGCAAGGCAAGCCATTGGTGTTGTTCGGGCAGAGCCTGGGCGGTGCGCTGGGCGTGGATGTGCTGGCGGACCCGGCCAACCAGGGCAAAGTGAACTGCGTGATGCTGGAAGCGACGTTCGCCAGCTACCGAGGCGTGGCCGACGATGTGATGCGCCGCAGCTGGCTGTTATGGCCGTTACGCTGGGCGGTGTTGCCGACGTTGCCGGCGCCGGCACTGGACCCGGCCGGGAACATCGCCGCGCTGGCGCCGCGGCCGTTGCTGCTGCTGCACAGCCACCAGGACCCGGTGATTCCTTATGCCCAGGGCGAGGCGTTGTTCGCCGCCGCCGCCGAGCCGAAAACCTTCCAGGCGCTCAAGGGCGGCCACGCCCAGGGGACCCGTGACCCGGCGGTGCAGCAGCGGCTGCTGGATTTTCTCGATCACAGTGGCTGCATGGCGGAGGCACCGGAACAGCCCGGGATGGCCGAGCCGGCCCAACCCGGCATGCCAACGCCGCGCCATCGTGGGGTGGATTCGGAGAACGCCAGTGGCGACGCCGATGCGCTGCGGGCGCCGGCCGAGGCTTATCGGTTCTGAGTGGGTAAGAAAACCTGTGCAAGGTGGCGGAACGCCGCCCTACCTGCTCCTGCGCCGTGGCAGTGATCCCCGATCGCGAATGGGCTCTGCCAGGCCCGCCTCGCCTTCGGCTCGGTTCGCGGTCGGGGACCGCTCCCACAGCGGCTTCGTCGCAGAGGCGGAACCAGGAGGCTGCAAAGAGCAACCGGACTCGCACCGGTGCGATCTGGAGGGCCTCACCCCGTTGTGTCGCGCTTCGGTTGCCCCTCTAATCCGCGAACCATCCAAAATGAGTGATCAGGGAGCGTCGGCTTCCTCGTTCTCGGCCGCTTCTTCCTTGCGGCGCTGCACCAGGCGGCCGAACAGCAGGCCGATCTCGAACAGCATCCACATCGGTACCGCCAGTAGCGTCTGGCTGACCATGTCCGGTGGCGTCAGCAGCATGCCGACCACGAAACAGGCAACCACCACATAGGCGCGCGCGGCGGCCAGTTTTTCCACCGTGGTCACGCCCACGGCGATCATCAGCACGATGGCGATGGGCAATTCGAACGCCACGCCGAAGGCGAGAAACAGTGCCAGAACAAAATCCAGATAACTGCTGATGTCGGTGGAGACCGCCACCCCCTCTGGCGCGCTGGTGGCGAAAAAGCTGAACATCAGCGGGAACACCACGAAATAAGCGAAGGCGGCGCCGGCGTAGAACAACAGCACGCTGCTGACCAGCAGCGGCACCGCCAGTTTCTTTTCGTGGCGGTACAGGCCGGGGGCAACGAACGCCCAGGCCTGATGCAGAATAAACGGCACCGCGATAAAGATGCTCACATACAAGGTCAGCTTGAACGGCGCCAGGAACGGCGCCGCCACGCCGGTGGCGATCATGTGCGTGCCTTCCGGCATCGCCTGCATCAGCGGTTGCGCCACCAGGGTGTACAACGGCCGCGAAAAATAGAACAGGGCGAGAAACACCACCAGCACCGCCACCGCCGTTTTCAACAGGCGGGTGCGCAGTTCAAGCAGGTGGGAAATCAGGGTTTGCGGGGTGTCCTGGTGGTCCGGGTCGGTATGGTCCTGGGAAGAGTGATCGTCAGTCATCATGCTTCTTCTGTGCGGCCGCCGGCGGCGCGGTGTCCGTGACCGCCGGCTCCGGTGTGGGTACGTGCGGCTCGGGCCCGGGCTGGCCGTCCTTGTCGATGGCGGGGGCGTCGGCGGGCTGCTCATGGGTGTGCGGGCGGCGCCGGGCGCTGGCGATCTGGTCCGGCGAGAGCAGGCTGTCCTTGGCCTCGCGGATTTTCTCTTCGTCCAGGCCCATCTCGCGCATCTGCTGTTCCATGCGCTCGCGCATGTCCTGATTGAGCGCTTCGCGCTCCAGCTCGTTGCGCAGATGGTTAAAGGTGGAGCGCGCGCGGCCCATCCAGTAGCCGACCGTGCGCGCCGCCTTGGGCAGCCGCTCCGGGCCGAGCACCAGCAGGCCGATCACGAACACCAGCACCAGTTCGGAAAAGCCGACGTCAAACATCGAGTTCACTCATGGGGGCTGCTCCCAGGGGCTGCTTCAGACCTGGTCGCGGTCCTTCTCTTTTTGCTGGCGCGTGGCGTCCGGGTCCTGTTCGTCGGCGATGCGTTTATGCTCTTGTTCCTGCTCGCCTTCGCGCATGGAATCCTTGAAGCCCTTGACCGCGCCGCCCAGGTCGTTGCCGATGTTGCGCAGCTTCTTGGTGCCGAACAGCAGCACGATAATGGCGAGGACAATGAGCAACTGCCAGATGCTGATACCGGAAAACATGATTAGTCTCCTGAGCCCTTGCGGGCGGCTTTTTCGTCGTGACCCGACAGGCCGAAGCGCTGTTCGAGTTCTGCCAGAACCTGGTCAGGGCCGAGCCCGAGGTGGGCCAGCATGACCATTGAGTGGAACCACAGATCGGCGGTTTCGCCGATCAGATCCTTGGGGTCCCCGCCGGCTTCCGTGTCACGGGCGGCGAGCAGGGTTTCCACCGCTTCCTCGCCCACTTTTTCGAGAATCTTGTTCAAGCCCCGGGCGTACAGGCTGGCCACGTAGGAGGTCTCCGGATCGGCGCTTTTGCGGCTTTCCAGGACCTGATGCAATTGCTTAAGAACGTCCGACATGGTCTCTCCAGGGCAGGCGGTCAAGTCTAACAGAGTCCGGCCCGCGGGAAATGGTCAAGCGTATTACCTTTTTAGTGCGGCGCCCAGCAGCACCAGAGCGGCGGCGGCCAGCGGCCACAGGCGCGGGCCGCCGCCCTGCAGCACATCGGCGGCGCACACCAGGCCCAGAGCAAGGCCGCCCATGGCGGCGATCATTTTCAGCCGGTGGCGGCGCAGCTGGTCCGCCAGGTGGCTTTCCAGTTCACGCTGGCGGTGCGGGGCGTCGCGCAGGTTTTCCAGGGCGTCACGCAGCAGATCGGGCATGTCCGGCAGCTGGGCGGTCCACTCCGGCAGGCGGTTGCGCAGTTTGCGGGCGGTGGCGGTGGGGCCGTATTCCTGCATCATCCAGGCTTCCAGCAATGGCCGCCCCACGGTCCAGATGTCCAGTTGCGGATAAATGCTGCGGCCCAGCCCTTCGATGTGCACCAGCGTCTTCATCAGCAGGATGTACTGAATCGGTGCTTCGATGTGGTAATCGCGGGCCAGATCGAACAGGCGCAGAATCAGCGGCGCGAACTCCAGCTGTTCCAGCGACGCCGAGCGCACCGGCTCGATGATCGCGGTGACCGCCTGTTCGAAGCGCTGGCGGTCAATCGGCGCGCGGCTCCAGCCGGTGCGGATCACCAGATCCACCAGGGCCGGGTAATCCTCGCGCATCACCGCCAGCACCATGCGGCCGAGAATATTCAGATCGTGGCGCGACAGACGCCCGGCGATGGCGCAATCCACCGCCATGTACTGGGGCGATTCCGGGTGCGCCGGATTAACGAAAATATTGCCCGGGTGCATGTCGGCGTGGAAGAAATTGTGGCGGAACACCTGGGCGAAGAAAATTTCCACGCCGCGCTCGGCCAGTACTTTGGGGTCGATGCCGGCGGCGCGGATCGCCTCGATGTCGTTGACCGGAATGCCATGAATGCGGTCCGAGACCATCACCCGCCGCGACGAGAGCGCCAGATGCACGGCGGGAATGTGCAGCAGCGGACTGAACAGAAAATGGCGGCGCATGGTTTCGCTGTTGCGCGCTTCGCGCTCCAGGTCCAGCTCGGCGCGGATCACGATCTGATAGTCGCGCACCACCCGGCGCGGGTGGAAATAGCGCGAGTCCGGCCACAGCTTTTCCAGCACCCCGGCGGAAAATTCCATCACCTTGAGATCCTGCTCGACGCGCCGTTCCACCCCCGGGCGCAGCACCTTCACCACCACCTCGGTGCCGTCGGCGAGCGTGGCCGGGTGCACCTGGGCCACCGAGGCCGAGGCCAGCGGCGTGTCGTCGAAATGCTGGAAGGCTTCCTCCAGCGGGCAGGGCAGCGCCTGTTCCACCAGGCGCCGCGCCTGGGCGCCATCAAACGGCGTCACGCGGTCCTGCAGCCTGGTCAGGGCCTCGGTCCAGGCCACCGGCAGCATGTCCCGGCGGGTGGCCAGCAACTGGCCGAACTTGATGAAAATCGGGCCCAGGGTTTCCAGTGCCTGTTGCAGGCGCTCGCCCTCGCTGAGCGTGCCGGTGCCGCGCCAGCTCGAGGGCACCAGATATTGCAGCGCGATCAGCAGCGGGCGTGCGGGATGGGGGGGCAGCAGGGACAAAAGCCGGTAGCGGCACACCACGTGGGTGACCGTGAGCAGGCGGATCAGCGGCGGCATCAGGCGTTCTCGCTCCTGGCTTTCAGGCGCTGGATGCGCGCGTCCAGGCGATCGACGTCGCCGCGCAGTTCATCCACGTCCTGGTAAAACTCATAGACATCGCGGCGCAGCGCCAGCAGGCCGGCTTCGTTGCCCAGGTAATCGCCGAGCTGCTCATTGAGCCGGCCAAATGCCTGGTGAGCCCAGCCGAACAGGCGGCGCGCGCCCAGGTCGATCTGCTGGGCCAGTTCGCCCCCGGTGAAGGGTTCCAGCAGCGCGCCCCAGTCCAGGTCCAGATCGGCGGCCAGCGTCCGCAGCTCTTGCAGAAGTTCGCGGTTGCCTTCGATGCGCACCGGCCCGCCAATCGGATTGGGCTGGCGGCGCCAGTTGAGCAAAAAGGCGGCCAGATCCACCGGGTTGCCGTGCACGGTGACGTCGGCGTCCGCGTCGCTGCGCAGGTACAGTTCCACGCCGTCGTCGACGATCAGCAGATACAGCGACAGCGCCGGCAGGGTCAGGTGCACCGCCAGCAGGCGCCCGGCGTGCTGGGCGAGCCGCGCGGCGCTGGCCGGGTCGGCGCGCAGCGCGGCATTGATGGCCCGCTCGGCGGCGGCCACCGTGGTGGTGGAAATCAGCCCCGGTTCCGACATCAGACCTTGAACCCCCGGTGCAGGGCGACAATGCCGCCGAGCATATTGAAGTATTCGCTGCGCGCGTAGCCGGCATTGCCCATCATGCCCTTGAGCGTTTCCTGGTCGGGATGCATGCGGATCGATTCGGCCAGATAGCGGTAGCTTTCCGAGTCGTTGACCACCAGCTTGCCGAGACGCGGCCACACCGCGAACGAGTACAGGTCGTAGAGCTTGCCCAGGGGCTTGTGCACCGGCTGGGAAAATTCTAGAACCAGCAGCCGGCCGCCGGGTTTGAGCACGCGCAGCATGGAGCGCAGGGCGGCGTCCTTGTCGGTGATGTTGCGCAGCCCGAAGGCGATGGTGATGCAGTGGAAGCTGTTGTCCGCGAACGGCAGGCACTCGCCGTTGACCTGGGCGACCTGGGTGTTGTGGCCGCAGCCGGCGTCGATCAGGCGGTCGCGGCCCACCGACAGCATGGCGTCGTTGATGTCGGCCAGCACCACCTGACCGGTTTCGCCCACCAGCCGCGAGAATTTGATCGCCAGGTCGCCGGTGCCGCCGGCCAGGTCGAGCACGGTCTGCCCCGGCCGCACGCCGGCCAGCTCAATGGTCATGCGTTTGAGCACCCGGTGGCTGCCCATCGAGATCAGGTCGTTCATTACGTCGTAGCGGCCGGCCACGGAGCGAAACACCCCGGCCACGCGCTGCTGTTTTTCCCGCCACGGCACCTGCTGGTAACCGAAGTGGGTGACCTTGTCGTTGTCGTTCACGTCTGTCATTGAGGGACGTCCTTGAAGGGGGCGGGGTGATGCGCGAACAGCCGCTCGAGAATGACCGTTTCGTCGGCGGCTACCTGTTGCAGAAGCCGGCCCACGCTGGGCACTGGTTTCATCACCCGGAAACTTTTATCGATGAAATCATACAGGTTCGTGAAGCCCGCCGCATGAGCCGGTTTGCGCACCAGCCGGAAGGTGCTCAACAGCATGCGCGAACGGATATAACGATCCAGGGGCTCGCCCAGCCCGGCGATCAGCGCGAGCTGCTGGCGGCGCTCGGGCTCGCGCCCCAGGGTCTGGTAGGCCTGGGCATAGGCGGCTTCATCGAGGGCTGTATCCAGGCGCTCGCCGAGGCACGCGGTGAGGGCCTCGTCCAGCTCCTGGGTAATGATCGCCGCTTCCAGCGCCAGGGCGCTGGTGCTCATCACCCGGTCGGGCAGCAGTTTCATCGCCTTGGGCAGGGCGCGTCGGATTTCCCGCGCCACCGGCAGCAGGTGGCGCCCGCCGTACACGTCGTCGAGCAGAAACTCGACGCCCGGGCGCAGGCGCGGGTCCGCCAGCAAGGCCTGGTGGGTGGCCATCAGGCGCTGACGCTGGAAGCTTTGCAGCCGGTGCAGCCGATCAAGGAACAGGCTGTCGTCGCCGTGCTGGCGCAGGGCGAAGAATCGCTCAAGGTAGTGTTGCAGTCGCTCGCCAGCATTCATGGGCAGCCCTCCGGCGAGCGATCATAGCAGCCTGGCCGGGCGGCGCTACAGGTCCGTGGCGCCGCCGCCCGGC